>Ga0193752_1000035_pt1 | contig 219933 bp, 200 predicted proteins | sample H1c1metaG_FD_144924 | JGI IMG/M metagenome (GOLD analysis project Ga0193752, IMG submission 144924) | Soil microbial communities from a riparian zone of the East river system, Colorado, United States - H1c1 | ecosystem: Environmental > Terrestrial > Soil > Riparian zone | place: USA: East... | reverse complement strand
TAGCCTAAAATAGGATCAAAAACAGATTGGAGACACAAAAAATAAAGAATAAAAATAGGCATGAGGTTTTTGCACAGTCTGACGATGATGCCATGAAAATATAAAGCTGGTATTAACCCAAAACAAAAAACTCAAAACCCAAAACTCCGGTTTGTTCTAAATGGTCAGACGAGGGCGTCAGACCATTTCCTCCACCCATTTATCCCTATCATCCGGGCTAAATTTCCAGGGCGCAAAATTGTTCTCAATATTGCCGAACATTACGTTCCATTCCTGTGGTGCATTGCTGTCTTCCATAATGAGGGAGCGGCGCATTTCTAAAATAATATCAAGCGGGGAGATGGAGACCGGGCATTCCATAACACAGGCATTGCAGGTGGTGCAGGCACGCAGTTCTTCAACGGTTATGTGAGAGAAAAGGTTTCTGCCATCATCTTTAAATTCGCCGTTGGCTTTTATGTTCTTGCCTACGGCTTCCAGGCGGTCACGGGTGTCCATCATTATTTTACGTGGGCTCAATAATTTACCGGTGATGTTTGCCGGGCAGGCGGTGGTGCAGCGGCCGCATTCGGTGCAACTGTAAGCATCCAGTAAATTCTTCCAGCTAAGATCAAACACATCTTTGGCGCCAAATTTCATGGGTGCTGGCTGTTCGGTTGGTGCAAGCTCGGGCTGCATCATGTATTTAACTTCGTTCTGCACGCTTTCCATATTGTCCATCTCGCCGATGGGTTCCAGTTTGCCATAATACGCATTGGGGAAGGCCAGTAAAATATGTAAGTGCTTGCTGTAAGGAAGGTAATTTAAAAAAGCAAATATGCCAATGATGTGCAGCCACCAGCAACTGCGTTCTAAAATGATCAATGAGCTTTCACTCATGCCACTGAAAATGGGGGCGATGATGCCGGAGAAAATAAAATTACCGGTCTCATGATAATGTTCAGCACCCTTCAATTGTAATGCACGGTCGGCACTGTTCATGGTGAGGAAGAGTGTCATTAAAATGATCTCGGTGATCAAAATGTAATTGGCATCGCTGCGTGGCCAGCCGTCAAGGTCTTTACTGATGAAACGTTTTAGTTTGATGATATTCCTTCTTATTAAAAAGACAACACAAACCAATAGCACACCTAAAGCCAGTATCTCAAAGAAATTAATAAGGAATGTGTAAAGGCCGCCGATATAAGGAAGGAATAAACGGTGTGTGCCCAGCATGCCATCGAGTACAATTTCCAGCACTTCTATATTGATGATGATGAAGCCTGCATAAATTACAAAGTGCATTACAGCCACCAACGGGTTGCGGAACATTTTCTTTTGTCCGAAGGCGAGGAGGAGTAAATTTTTCCAGCGTCTCGATGGATTGTCGCTAAGGTCTTCATCTCTGCCCAGGAAAATATTGCGGCGTATGGCAAGGATGTTTTTAGTGAACAACCAGGTGGCTGCCACTGCAAGTGCTATGAAAAGTATTTGTGGTATGAATTGCATAAACAGGTTTGTAGTGCTAAGGTAATACGTTAATCCGTTAATTTGTTAATCCGTTGATCCGTAGAGCCTTATTGTTAGTTGTGTTTTTTACTTATTAAGTGTCCCTACGGATTAACGGATATACGGATTAACGGATTAACACTTAATTTCGTGCAACAATGGAACAACGAAAACAAATACTCACTGCCGAAGTTGCCGGTAAAAAACTGCGGCGCATGGCATTGCAGGTGGTGGAACAGAACTATACCGAAACACAGTTGGTATTGATAGGTATTAAGAATAACGGCACCGTGATAGCAGGAAAGATAAGCCAGTACATTAAAGAAGTATTTACCGGCGAAGTATTGGTGCTGGAACTAAGCATGGATAAAAAGAACCCGCTGGAGATAAGTTTAAATACCAACATGGATTTTAATGATAAGATAATTGTGCTGATAGATGATGTGGCCAACAGCGGACGTACCATGCTGTATGCTTTAAAACCTTTGCTGCAGCAGCTTCCTAAAAAGATACAAACCCTTGCCCTGGTTGAAAGGACACATAAAACCTTTCCGGTGGATGTGGATTATGTTGGCTTTTCCGTTTCTACCACTGCAGATGAAAATATAAAAGTGGAAGTGGAAGGAGGGGAAGTTACCGGGGCGTGGATTGACTGACCTCACTTGACCTCACCCCAAACCCCTCTCCTTAAGGAGAGGGGTCAGAACTCAAATTTTTTAGAGACTTTATTTGTTGGCAACACTAAAAGCCAATAGCTTTTACTTTAAAACTTCCGTTTGAATATTCCAGTGCCGGCATGGGGATCTTTACAATGTTGAGTAAACGGAAGGCAAGTTTCAAACCTTTTTTATTGGTTTTTATTTTTGTCAGGTCGATATCGGGCGAAAGATACCATTGGCGGTAACGCTTGATATCGGTACGACTAAAATTGATATTGCCATTTACATCTTTACCAATATTTTCATTGGCGCCAAACATGCCTTCGGCACCGGTGCCCACAGCAATGTTCAGCCATTTGGGCCATTTGCTTTGCGGAAAAAATGAACGGACGTTTGCGCTAAGCCAGTAGGTTTGCCCATTGTAATCTTTTAAAAAACGTTCAGTGGTACTGGTACCAAAGATCTTATTGCTTCGCTGATTTAAAGTTGGATCATTATAACTTTTGCGATGAAAAGAGAATTTGAACTGTATACGTTGTTCATCCCATGCCAGTTCCTGTGCAATGAGCATACCGCTGCCGATAAAGTTGGCGCCGATATCTCCCCAGCTCCAGCCCCATTCTGCACTATAGGCATCCAGCACTTCAATTACAGTGTGATATACTGGTCCACTTAGTCCGCCATACCAGATGCGTTTTTTCCTGCTGATGCCTGTCCAGCGCCAAAGCTCCATGCTGGCAAGGCTTTCTGCATATACGCCGTAAGCATGGCCTATCTTGTCCATGCCTTTCCATTCGGGCATATCATTAAAAACATGAAAATTGCTTTGCGGATAATTTTTGTACCAGGCAGCGTAAAGGCCACCCATGGCTGCGCCGTAGCCGATGATGTTGGTGGCGGCAACGATCTTTACTCTTTTGTTTATTTGTTTATTGGTTAATCCGTTAATCCGTTTATCCGTTAATCCGTTAATTGGTATGCTGTTGCTGGAAGAATCCTGGGCAAATGATGTATAAGTAAATAAGATGCTGATAAAAAAGCTCAATAAAGTTCTCACAGTAGAAGTGTGGTTATTGTTTCTTTTTACTAAAAAGAAACAATAACTAAGTATCCTTGCCAATGAAGTTGAATTATGTACAGAGGTTGGGTTCATAAAAAAACAAAAATAAGCATAACAGCTGTTGTTATTGCCGGTGGGCAGGATTTACGGATAAGTAGAAAGGAAGATCTAAAACTTTGGGGTTACGGCAGCCGGCATTTTTTTGCCGTATAAAAGCGAATTGATATAACTTTCTGCAATGCTGCTGATGATCTGTTGTCCGAGGGATTGATCGTATTTACGATCCCTGGCTTCAATTTGAGCAGCTGTAAGAGGATAGTTTGGCCAGTACATTAATCCCCTGGAAGACCTTTTCCAATAAACTCTATAAGAATCGCCAGTATGAGGGATCATAAGTGTATATGGTTTTTTATAAGCAGCAATAAATATTGGATTAAAGCCCTGGTTAAGTATAGTGTCTTTTTGAAGAAGTTTATTTTGCGAATAACCTGCTGTTGAAAAAGTCAGCAAAAAAACAAGAGCAGTAATTGTTTTTTGCATAAAATGATACAAATATTTATTGCGGCATAAAAGCATATATCAAAGCTAATTATTTTACTTTTATGAAGTACGAATAATTTATTTTTGGAAGTATAAACATATTATAATGGATGCAGCAACACAACAAAAGATAGACAAATGGCTTAGTGGTAATTACGACCAGGCTGTAAAGGATGAGATAACGGCTTTGCAACAAAATGACCCTGGTGGTTTGGAAGATGCTTTTTATAAGAACCTGGAATTTGGTACCGGCGGATTGCGTGGCATCATGGGCATTGGTACCAATCGTATGAACAAATACACGGTTGGTATGGCCACCCAGGGTTATGCCAATTACTTAAAGCAATGTTTTACTGGAGAAATAAGTGTTGCTATTGCTTATGATTGCAGAAATAACAGTAGTGCTTTTGCATCCATAACAGCCAATGTTTTTGCAGCCAACGGCATTAAGGTTTATTTGTTTGAAGCGCTGCGGCCTACGCCGGAGCTGAGTTTTGCCATCCGGACATTGGGTTGCAAAGGTGGTGTGGTTTGTACTGCAAGTCACAACCCCAAAGAATACAACGGCTACAAAGCTTACTGGGATGATGGCGCACAGATGGTGCCGCCGCATGATAAGAATGTGATCAAAGAAGTGGAGAAGATCGCTTCGGTGGATGATGTGAAATGGAGCGGCGGCGAAGCAAACATCAAATATCTCGGTGAACCAATGGATGGCCAATACCTTGACATGGTGAAGGGACTGAGTGTGTACCCGGATGTGTGTGCAGCACAAAACGATCTGAAAATTGTATACACTTCTATACATGGTACGGGTATTGTGCTGGTGCCAAAAGCATTGGAGCAATTCGGGTTTAAAAATGTACATATTGTTGAAGAACAAAGCGTGCCTGATGGAAATTTTCCTACGGTGGTTTATCCCAATCCCGAAGAAACAGAAGCGATGAGCATTGGCCTAAAACAAGCGGCTTCGCTTGATGCAGATATTTTGCTGGGCACTGACCCGGATGCGGACAGGGTGGCCATCGGAGTAAAAAATAAAAAAGGCGAATGGGTTCTGCTGAACGGAAACCAGACCGCTGTGCTGGCTTTTAATTATATGATTGAAGCCCGCAAGGCAAAGGGAATTGCACAACCCAATGATATGGTGATCAAGACCATTGTTACTACCGATATGATCGATGTGATAGCCAAAGCCAACGCTGTAGGTTGTTACAATGTGCTTACCGGCTTTAAATGGATTAGCAAGATGATAAAGGAGAAGGAAGGCAAGGAAAACTATATCATCGGTGGAGAAGAAAGTTTTGGTTTGATGATCGGCGATAAGATACGGGATAAAGATGCCATCAGTGCCGTAGCATTGAGTTGCGAAATGGCGGCTTATGAAAAAAGCAAGGGCCGCACCCTGTACGATAAACTGGTTGACCTGTGCATGCAATACGGGCTTTATAAAGAGAACCTGGTAAGCATAACCAAAAAAGGAATGAATGGCGCTGCAGAAATTGCGGCTATGATGGAAGGATACCGCAGCAACCCGCCGCAAACCATTGATGGGGGAGCCGTTGTTGAATTGCTTGATTACGAGTTGCAGGTTGCAAAAAACTTGCAGACAGGTGAAAGCCGGGCAATTGACCTGCCTAAAAGCAATGTGCTGCAGTTTGTATTGGCAGATGGAACAAAGATATCTGCCAGGCCAAGCGGCACCGAGCCTAAAATAAAATTTTATTTCAGCGTGAATGCAAAGCTGGCCAATGCCGGTGATTTTGATGCAACAGAAAAACAGCTGGATGAAAAGATTGCGAGGATCGTTGAGGAAATGGGGCTTAAATAATTTTTAATATGCTGTAAAGGGTTTAATTTTCCGTACCACTACCAAAACTGTTTTATGAAAAGGATCTGCCAATTGCTGCTGATTTTTTCTTCGCTGCAAGTATATGCCCAATCGCCGGCTGCAGAACCTCTGCGTAATAAAGTAATCAAACTCCATCGCTTCCTCAATCAAAATCATTACCAGCCGGTTAAATGGAATGACAGTTCATCTGTCATGCTGTTTAATAAATGGATAGATAAACTGGATGACGAAAAACTTTTCTTTACTCAAAATGAAGTATCGGTTTTAGAGGCTTATAAAACCAAACTGGATGACGAGATAACCGGTAAAGTTCCCATGGAATTTTATAACCGGTCAACCACACTTTATCAAACAGTTTTAAAAAGAACCGACAGCCTCCTGAAAGTATTATTGGCAAAACCTTTTGATTTTTCTAAACCCGACAATATCACCTGGCCTTTTACAACTTATGCGGTATCTGTTATTGAGCTGAATCAGCGCTGGCAAAGGTTTTTAAAATGGCGGGTGCTGGAGAATATTGCGGATAAACTGGCTGACGGTGGCAAAACCATTTCGGAAATATTACCTGCTGATTTTACCCAACTGGAAAAAGATGCCCGTGAAAAAGCGAAAAAACAGGAAAGCTCTTTTATGAATGAATTACTGAAGACACCTGCGCAATTTAAAACGGAGCTGGAGAATGATTACCTGAATACCATTGCCTGGTGCTATGATCCGCATACCAGCTACATGAGTATTAAAGAGAAAACAGCATTTGATACACAAATGAGTGCGTCGGAGTTCAGTGCAGGCTTTGATGTGGAAGAAAATGATAAAGGCGATCTTGTTATCAATTTTTTACAACCCGGCGGCAGTGCATGGCGCAGCGGACAGTTGCATAAGGGAGATGTGCTGGTAAAACTGAAAGCCGGGGGAATAGAGAAAAATGTTTCAGATATGGATGAGGATGAACTGGAAAAAATGCTTGGTGGCGACAGCCAGGCCGATATTGAAGTGACAGTTAAAACTGCAGCCGGCGAATTAAAAACAACCAAACTCAGTAAAGAAAAAATTGATAGTGAAGAAGCGGTCGTTAAAAGTTATGTGTTGCATGGTAATAGAAACATTGGTTACATAAACCTGCCCGGTTTTTACAGCCGTGAGGACGAATCCATCACTAATGAAAATGATATTAAGTATGATGGTTGCGCCAACGATGTAAGTAAGGAAATTGTAAAGCTGAGAAAAGATACCATTACAGGATTGATACTGGACCTGCGTTACAATGGCGGTGGCAGCATGTGGGAAGCGATGCAACTGGCCGGCATCTTTATTGATATTGGCCCGGTAGCGTCTGTAAAAGATAAAGAAGGTAAAGTGAGGTTTTTAAAAGATCCCAACAGGGGAACCATTTATGATGGGCCGCTGATGGTTTTAATTAACGGAGCCAGCGCCAGCGCCAGCGAATTTGTGAGTGCTGTACTCCAGGATTATAACCGTGCATTGATAGCAGGCGGATCTACCTATGGCAAGGGTACAGCACAGGTCGTATTACCACTGGACACACTTACATTCTCAAAAAGCAAAAACTACGAGGAGTTTGTAAAGGTAACCCAGCAGAAATTCTACCGTGTTAATGGCAGCACCACGCAATGGAAAGGGGTGATACCTGATATTGAATTGCCCGATGTGTATGCAAATGAATTGTACAAGGAAAAAGCAAACGCCAGTGCCTTACAGCCAGACAATAGTAAGGTCGGTATCTATCAGCCTTCGGCTGCTTTGCCCGTACAGGCATTGAAAGCCAAAAGTGAGCAGCGGGTATCGGAAAATGGATTCTTTAAAACGGTAATCACATTTAATAAATGGGTAAAGGATTACCACACCGGCCGTACCATACCGCTGCAATGGAACGGGTACGCACTGCATTATAAAAAAACACAGGCAATGTTCAAAGAACTAGGTAATAACGATACTGAAACTGCCGCCTTACATGTAACAAATAACGGATTTGACAGGGAGCGGATAAGTGAATCAACACAAAAAAGCAAAGCAAATAACGAGGTATATTTAAAACAGGTACAAAAAGATATCATACTTGCCGAAGCATATAAAATTATGATGGATTGGATAAATAAATAAACTGCTTTACTTTTATGCCATAATAAATTAAACCCTTTATGAAACAATTATTTTTCATCTTATTGAGTTTTTGCTGTTTACCGTTTGCTGTAACTGCCCAGGATTACGACAACCCGGTTGAATACATGAATGCGATCAGCAAGCAGCGGGAAAATGTGTCTAAAAAATTCATGGCTTATGTGAGCGCCTCTGCACATAATAAAAAAGAAAAGAAAGTGGAGGCCCTGCGTGCCAAGCTGCTTGACGAAGTACAGGAAGCCAGGATGAATATCAGTGGCCTTCCATCTTTTAAAGGAGAGAAAGGTTACCGTGATTCTACAGTGAATTTTATGAAGCTGTATTATAATGTGCTGAATGAAGATTACAGCAAGATCGTGAACATGGAAGAAATAGCAGAGCAGAGTTATGATGCCATGGAAGCCTATATGATGGCGCAGGAAATGGTGAATAAAAAGCTGGATGAAGGCAATGATAAAATGCGCCTTACAACAGAAGCTTTTGCTGCAAAGAATAATATAACACTTACAAAAGACAATTCGGAACTGGGGGAGAAGATGAAACAGGCGCATGAAGTGAATACTTATCACTCGGTATTATACCTAATTTTCTTTAAGGCCTATAAGCAGGAAGGATACCTGATGGAAGCTGTTTCTAAAAACAACATTACCGGTATTGAACAAAACAAAAATTCTTTGTTGCGCTATGCAGAGGATGGTTTGGAAAAACTGAAGGCTGTCAAGCCTTTCCAGGGCGATAACTCATTGCAGAATGCCTGCAAAACGGTTATGAATTTTTATGTAAAGGAAGTGGAAAAGATGAGCACTATCAGCGATTTTTATTTGGTCCAGGAACGTTTTGAAACCATTAAAAAAGAATTTGAAAAAAAGAGCAACCCGACACAGGCAGAAGTGGATGCGTACAATAAAAGTGTGAAGGATATCAATGCAGCATCCGATGCATTTAACAACACCACTCAGTCGCTTAATACCGAACGCAATGATGTATTGAAAGAGTGGAACAAAACAGTAGCTACTTTTTTTGATGAGCATATACCAAGTTATAAATAATAAAAAACCAACTGCTTAAATTATAAAATGATCTGTGGGGGTTTTACTCCCACATTTTTTTATCTTGCATGATAAATACATTGAACTGCTTAAATATCAAGAACCACTTGAAATTATTTTACACGTTAAATCCCCCTTTAGGGGTTAGGGGCCAATGAGAAAATACGAAGACAGTTACCAGCATAAAGGCCTCCGCAAAAAACTAATGGACCTGTTAAGGGAAAAGGGCATCGGCGATGAGAACGTGTTAAAGGCCATGAATAATATTCCCCGGCATTATTTTCTCGACAGTGCCTTTGATAAGATCGCTTATGAAGACCGTGCATTCCCCATCAGTGAAGGCCAAACCATTTCGCAGCCTTATACGGTTGCGTATCAAACCCAGTTGTTGCAGGTAAAGCCCAATGATAAAGTGCTGGAAATTGGCACCGGGAGTATTTACCAGGCAACTGTGCTGGCCGAAATGGGGGCTAAGGTTTTTACTATTGAACGTCAGAAAAAACTGTTTGAGAACACGAAGCAGTTCATTTTTAAAAGCCATTATCCTAACTTAAAATTCTTTTATGGAGATGGGTATGAAGGCCTGCCAACCTATGCGCCGTTTGATAAAGTGATCATTACAGCCGCAGCACCTTTCATTCCACCTAAATTAATTGAACAGCTTAAGCCCGGGGGTAAAATGGTGATACCGGTTGATGAAGGCCATCACCAGCGGATGTTGCGGATAACTAAAAATGCAGATGGCACTATGAGTGAAGAAGCTTTTGAGAATTTTAGTTTTGTGCCAATGTTGAGTGGGAGGAATGGGTAATTAGGAATTAGGAATTAGGAATTAGGAATTAGGAATTAGGAATTAGGAATTAGGAATTAGGAATTAGGAATTAGGAATTAGGAATTGAAACATGAACTGCTAAAGTTAGAACAAACCATTAAACCATTAAACCATTAAACAAATAAACCATTAAACCTCTCCATGCGTTTCTTTTCAAAAATAACCGTTTTCTGCAATGCCTGTTTTTTGGTGTACCTGGTTTTATGGTATATAGAAAAGCACAATGACTATGAAGGAAATGCAACACAGATACTGCCGCTACCCTGGTTGCAAGGGACTTTTGTGATACTGGGTTACACAGCTATCATCGTTAACCTGCTGTTTTTACTGTTAACTTTTATATTCTACTCTTTAAAAATGAATTTAAAAATTCCCCGCTGGATAATTATCTTTAACATCATCATTTTCTGCTGCCAGGTTTACTTTCATTTCATTTTTAAATAATTGGCATGATACATAATATACTTAAAGACAAAAGCACCAAACTTTTTATTTTGCTAGCCGGTATTTTTATAACCAACGCATTGCTGGCAGAGATAATCGGCGTAAAGATATTTTCGCTGGAAGATACGGTTGGTGTACCCCGTGCCAATATCAGCTTGTTTGGCAGCCCTTTCAGTTTTCATTTAACGGCAGGGGTTTTATTGTGGCCGGTAGTTTTTATCATGACGGATATCATCAATGAGTATTACGGCAAGCGTGGCGTAAAGTTCTTATCCTATCTCGCCATTGGATTGATCAGCTATGCATTTCTCATCTTCACCGGGGCCATCAATCTTTCTCCTTCTGAATATTTTTCTGTTGGTAATGGAGTAGATAAACCCGATAATGCTTTCAGGGGAATTTTCGGGCAGGGCCTGTGGATCATCATTGGATCAATAATCGCTTTTTTGATCGGCCAGTTACTGGATGTACTGATCTTTCACCGCATCAAAAAAATGACGGGTGAAAAGTATATGTGGCTCAGGGCAACGGGCTCTACTTTGGTATCTCAGCTGATCGACAGTTTTGTGGTGCTTTTCATCGCTTTTTATGTGGGCAAACGTATACAAACCGGCCAGGGCGATGCCTGGAGCATGCACCAGATACTGGTTACCGGCACCGGTAACTATATATACAAATTTGCAGTAGCCATACTGCTTACACCGGTTATTTACTGGGTACATGCCTGGATTGAAAGGTATCTTGGCAAGAGCCTGGCGTCTGAAATGAAACAGGCAGCCATGGGGGCGGAAGCCTCTTAATATTCAAAATAAATACGGCAAGATTGGCTATGTGTAAGATTGTGCAGGCTATGTCATGGACAAGATTGCCTGTACCTAAGGTGTAACAGGCTGTGTGTATGATATAATTGCCTGCGTGTAAGAAGATGTAGGCTATGTGCTAAACAAGATTGTCTGTGTGTAAGAAGATGCAGGCTATGTGTTAAACAAGATTGCCTGTGTGTAAGAAGATGCAGGCTATGTGTTAAACAAGATTGCCTGTGTGTAAGAAGATGCAGGCTATGTGTTAAACAAGATTTGGGGTCTGTTCAGTAAACTGTGTTATGGAATAAGTGATATAAATATTTCTCCCTGTTGCAGGTAAAAAAATATAATGTTTACATTACATAGATAAAATCCCTATCTAACTTTTAAACCTACACATTATGAAAAAAATCTTTTTTATTCTCACTTTATTTATTTCTTCTGTTTCTTTTGCACAAATGGAAAATGCCAACTGGTGTTTTGGAATGAATGGGGGTGTTCATTTTAATACTCCACCTGCAACGCCTACAACATTCTTTTCTCAAATTCATGGAGAAAATAATGTTGGCCACATGTTTACGGGAGCAAGTGTAAGTAATGCCAACGGGCAATTGCTGTTTTACACAGATGGTGTAAATGTTTGGGATGGCAATCACCAACCACTTAGCAATGGAACAGATTTGTATGGATATAGCGACAATATGCTTACTGCACAAAACGTAGTGATAGTTCCAAAACCAGGTCATCCCGGTATTTATTACATTTTCACATTGGGTACAATACATAATGAATGGACTCCGGGCCATAATCCAGTTGGCCGTGGTGGTATTCACTATTCTGTGGTAGATATGAATGTAGGAGCAGGGCAGGTTACACTAAAAAATATTTCAATTCATACGCCTGGTGCTGGTGGCGGTGTACCTATTGATTATGCTTTTGATTATAATGCCACAAATACTAATCCTGTTTTTATTACCACAAGATCGGAAATGACCAGTGCATTGAATTCGACCGGCGATAAGGTTTGGCTTGCCATAAATGCGGATTTTCGTTTTAACAGCCAAAATACCCGGATGTTTTATAATTTTTTAATAGCAGATGATGGTATCAATAGCACATAGGATGGCTTTAACCCACAACCAACTGTATCAATGCAATTAGACCCCGCTAATTATACTCCTGCGCAAGGGGTATGGGACACATGAAAATATCGCCTAACGGGCTTTTTTTATGTGAAGCTGAAAATGTGGATGTAAATCTGTATAATTTTAATAATGCCACTGGAACCATAAGTTTTATCAGGAGCGTACATAAAGAAACTGGCAGCAGTACCGTAGGCTACGGCGTAGATTTTTCACCAGGCAGTAATTATATTTATTTTCTGAGAAACCCTGGTGGTATTGTTCAGGATGGATTCATACCAGGTCCCTCACCCACTAATGATTCTGTAACGCTTTATCAATATAACATAGAAAATAAAAAATCAGCAATAGTTCACCGGTATAAATTAGCGCCATCTACCGGCTCTACAACAATTCCTCTGCAAGGCCCGTGGGGAATTCAATTAGGCATGGACGACAATGTTTATGTTTGTGCGTACGGCGATCTTCAGCAATACTGGCATTACCTGGGAGTTATTAATGAGCCTGATCTGCCAGTTCCTAATTGTTTATTTGACCCGATGGGTTTAGAACTTGCTCCTCCAAACACAAGGCATAATGGGAGTTTGCCGCAATTGGTGCATACGGCAGGCTCAGATATTTGGCCAAAAGTTTATGAGGCGTTAGAATATGGTATGCTTAAAATAAATAATAATGGTAATTTAATTTGTGCATTTGATACACGTAATATGGCAAACAACCTTAATCATGATGGGCAGTTTGCAGGTTCACTAGATGACAATCATGTTCAATATAATAGCACTACAGGTATAACAGATTGGGTGATTCCGGGTTATAATCTTAATTATACTTTAAACTCAGGCGATCTTAATTTTATATCGTCTAATTATTATAATCATACTAACAGTTATCGAAGTGGGACTACTGGATTAATTATAACGGGACCATCTGTTCCAATAAATGATCAAATTCTTGTAGAAGATAATGGCATTTTCGTGATGAATACCGGAAGTAATATTTATGTTCATCCACTCCCTGGAGGACTACCAACGCCCATACCAACAATATCAGGATATAATTTAGAAAGGGTAAGGGCTATTTATAATAATTCTACTAAAAATGTATATGTCTTATATCGCTATTATAACCCTTGGACTTCTCCACTCTTTTTAGTTGGTATTTATAACTTTAATGTAATTACTCATACTTTATCTGTAGTAAATGCCCCTAATATAAGTAATCCATTACATGGCCCTATTGTTCAGGTAAATACTAATGGGGAAATTTTTGTTTTCAATTATAATAACAATGATCTTGAAAAATATGATCCCGCAAGTGGGCAGCATACAACAGTAAGCATAAATAATTTTGTAAATAATTCCCTGGAAGAAATGCCGACATCTAATCAACTTGTTGAAGACAGAATAATCATTAAAAATACAAATCAACATGTTTTTTATTGTCTAAACACGAATCCACTTTTATTAACAGCAAAGAAAATACCATACACTCCGCCATCCACGACTATATGGTTTTATAATGATTATGTTTTTGATGCTAATAATAACGTATTTATTGGGGGACATTTTACGGGGACAGGCTTTTCAATAGGCAATCAAGCAATACCCTTGGTAGGAGCATCCTCAGCATTTTTAACAAAATTCAATATTCTGGATTTTTCTTTCAGGCAAAGCGAAAGTGATGAAAGTTTGCAGTCTAAAACAGCAGAGAGTTCTAAAGCTATATCAGCTTTGATTCAACACGATAGAACCAATGAAGAAACTTTATTGCCTGGCATTGAAGCCACTTTATCTCCCAATCCTGCAAAAAACAGTTTGGTGATAAACCTGAAACAAAAGTATAAAGAAACTGCTTCATCATTTGTTATATCGATAACCAATGCTTTAGGGGTTAATATATTTACACGAAGTACCAAACAAAGTATGCTTACTGTAGATGTATCCCGCTTTAGAACGGGTATTTATTATGTTACAATAATTACAGATAAAGGCGACAAGACCACCCAAATGTTTGTAAAGGAATAAATACTGAAAACACCTGATCTATAACATGCAGGCTCCGGGTACCGGAGCCTGTTTTTTTCACATTCTATTATTTGCTGCCTGCTGAATTGCCCGTTTTGCCAATTTTTCAATAACTTCATAGCTTATTCCACAAGCATATTGCAACAATGAAAAAAGTTTATCAAAGCAAAAAGGCTTTTTCAGTAAAGAATATTTTCCGGGCGTTAGCGATTTGTTTATTTATCAGTTGTAAAACTTCATTTGCATTTGCACAATGTCCACCCAATATCGATTTTGAATTAGGCAATTTTACCGGCTGGAATTATACTTATGGAAATTACAATGGTACTGTGACTATAACGCCACCGCCTACACCACCTCCAAATCCCCCCAGATACCAGATTATTTCAGCTGCTTCAACGCCAACGACAGATCAGTGGGGAAATTTTCCTGTGCTTTGCCCTAATGGAAGTGGATATTCAGTTAAGTTCGGTAATACCGGAACCGGTACAACTGCAGACAGGTTAACCTATACATTTACGATCCCGGCAGGTCAAAATACGTTTAACTTAATTTATAATTACGCTATAGTTATTAATAATGCAGGTGGCCATGCAACGAGTATTCAGCCAAGTTTAATTGTTGTTGTTAGAAACCTTACTGACAACCTTACTGACTATTGCAGTTCAGATACGATCGCATATTCAAATGTTGATCCGCTTCCGGGTTTTCAGGATGCACCTTCCAATCCCCAGGTTAAATTCAAACCCTGGGCAGCCAGGTCAGTAAAACTGGATGGCAATGCCGGTAAAACTATTGAGGTATCTTTTACATCTACCGGTTGTGGAGCACCTGGCGGCACTCATTTTGGCTATGCTTATATTGATTTAAACACAGAATGTTCCAGTTCATTTTTAGGAGCTGCTTATTGCCCTGATGATACATTGGTAAGTGTAACTGCTCCTTTTGGGTACGAAACGTATAAGTGGTGGGATATAACAGACCCTTCTACTATTTTGGCAACCACGCAAACCATTACTTTTCAACCACCCCCCCCGTCGGGTAAAACTTTGAATGTAGCTATAACACCATATTTTGGAATATATGGTTGCCCGGATACTTTAACTGTTCAGCTTATGGACACTTTGAATGTTTTTGCAAATGCCGGACCAGACCGGGTATCCTGTGAAAAAGCATCCGTTCAAATTGGAGTAAATCCAACACCCGGTTTTGTTTATTCCTGGGATCCGGTCACGGATCTGAGTGATCCCAATATATCGAACCCCATAGCAACCCCATCTGTAACTACAACATATGTGCTTACAGTGCGTAATTTTGGCGGAGGCTGTTTAACTACAGATACAGTTACTGTAAAAGCAGCCGTATTGGATACAACCGTAAATGTCACCGGGTTTCTTACAGGATGTATAACACCATCCAACCCTACTGTATTAAAAGTGGGCAGGGGCGTTGCAGATAGTATACAATGGTACCGTAACAATAATCCCATACCGGGAGCCAATGATACAATTTACAATGTGGTGCAAACAGGGGCTTATCATGTGACGCTGTTCAGTTTCCAGGGGTGTAACTTAAGCTCAACCGATATTAATATTACCGTTAACCCAACACCCGTTGTTGATTTTAACACCAATGCTTTAATACAATGCTTTAACGGCCACCAGTTTAATTTTACCAATACCAGCACCATCGCATTTGGCACTATGGAATATAGTTGGGATATGGGTGATGCAAGTGCTATACAGACAACCCGTGATGTAAGTTATAGTTATGCAGATACCGGGGTTTACACTGTCAGGCTGATCGTAACATCTGACCAGGGTTGCATTGACAGTGTTTCTTATACCGTTGTTGTTTACGAAAGCCCGTTCTCAGCATTTGATGCCAACACAAAAGGTGTATGCCAAAAAATAAACGACTTTATTTTCACCAATAAAAGTACACTGGGCGCTGGTTTTATGACATGGGTATGGGATTACGGCGATGGCAATACTGATACAACCCTTAATGGCCGACATTATTATGCACAACCCGGCACCTACAACGTAAGGCTTACCGCTGTCACGAATAATGGTTGCCCGAATGATTCAACTTTTACGGTTACTGTATTTCCTGAACCTGTTGTAGGATTTACCGAACCCAATGCAGAGCAGTGTTTTGGTAACAACCAGTTTAATTTTATCAATAACAGTACCGTGCTTACCGGCGATATGCAATATGTATGGTACCTGGGAGATGGAGCAAGCACCACTACAAGGGATGTAACATACAGTTATGCAATGCCTGGTGAATACATGGTTAAAATGGTTGCCAGAACTGATAGCGGCTGCGTTGACAGTGTTGCTAAAAACATTAAAATATTCAAATACGCCATTGCTGATTTTAAAGTGGACCCTGTTTGTGTGAACATGCGTTTGCCTTTGCTTAATCAAACCATTAATACATCACCTTCTGTATTAACTTATTTATGGGAATTTGGTAACGGTGCAACATCTACTTTACAAAACCCTGTGTACAGTTATCCTGCACCTGGTAACTATCCGCTGAAATTAACAGTAAGCAATATTCATTGCCCGCTAACATTATCTGAAAAGCTGGTAAATATTACCATTGATGAGCCGTTGCCCGGCACCAGGTACCCGGATGTGGAAGCAGTGATGAATTTTCCTGAGCAATTGCAGGCAAGGCAGATAGCCAATACTGTTTTATGGACACCTTCTGTAAACCTCGATTTTGCAAACAGTTACAGGCCAAGTTTTAAAGGGCTTACATCGCAGCTATACCAGGTTCAGTTAAAAACAAAAACCGGTTGTGTAACTGTTGATACACAGTTTGTGAAGATCAAAAAGAAAATAGAGGTTTTTGTTCCAACCACATTCACGCCAGATGGAAACGGCCTGAATGATTACCTGTACCCGGTGCTGATGGGCTTTAAGACACTGAACTATTTCAGGGTGTACGATCGTTGGGGAAAATTATTATTCCAGTCAAAAACCGAAAGGCCGGGATGGGACGGCAGGGTTAGAGGAGACAAACAGGAAATACAAACCGTTATATGGATGCTGGAAGCAGTTGATGTTGATGGCGTAACCCACCAACGGCAGGGCACAACCATCATATTGCGTTAGTGATCTAATAGCCATGGAATTGATAGCTGGTTTAATTATTGTATATTCAATATATGAAAACGCAGCACAATAAAATTTTATCCAGGTATAATTGCAGGTTGCGTTATCTCATTATTTTCTTATTTTTCCTCCTGGCTGGTTTTAATACACTGGCCCAATGCCCGCCAAATATTGATTTTGAAAAAGGCAATTTTACAGAATGGTTATGTGATACCGGCTCAGTGAAAATGCTTGGCAACAACACCCGCCAGGTAATATTAAACACTTCTCCTCCTACTATTAACAGGCATGTAATGCAATCAGCAGATGATGACCGTGTTGATCAATACGGCAGGTTTCCTATAAACTGTCCTAATGGAAGCGGGCACTCTATCAGGCTTGGAAATTCCCTGGCTAATGGGGGTGCGGAACGTGTTTATTATATTTTTACGATCCCGCCCTCTCAAAATACTTTCAGCCTTGTTTATAACTATGCAATTGTTTTAGAAGACCCGGGGCACCTGACTGCACAGCAACCGAGGTTAAGTATTGAGGTATTTAATATAACCGATAATGTTAAAGACACCTGCTCTTCATTTGACTTTGTGGTAAACGGCGGACTACCCGGTTTTTTAACATCTGCCAACAGTAATCAATCAATCCCGGTAAGATATAAAAACTGGTCCGCAGCCTCAATAAACCTGGATGGTAAAGCGGGCAAGACTTTTAGAATATCTTTTACTACTACAGATTGTGCACTCGGTGATCATTTTGGTTATGCTTATATCGATATTAATTCAGATTGCAGCAGCACACTATTGGGAACCACCTATTGCCCTACAGATCCATCGGTAAGTTTAACAGCACCGCCAGGTTTTCAAAACTATAGATGGTTTGATAATTTAAATACTACTTTAAGTACAGATCAAACAATTCATTTTAATCCTCCGCCCCGCGGGGGCGATACTGTGTATGTTGAATTTACACCCTATAATGGCTATGGTTGTAGAGATACACTTACCGCTTACCTGTGGGATACATTAACTGTTATAGCCAATGCAGGCCCGGACCAGGAGTATTGCGTAAATAACATTCAATTGGGGATCCCTCCAAAAAATGGAATAGTATATTCCTGGACACCATCAACAGGATTAAATGATCCTGGTATTTCAAATCCACTTGTAACATCATCGGGCGGTACTCAATATACATTAACAGCAACAAGCCCGGGTGGCGGATGCAGGTCAACCGATATGGTGAACCTGGTCAAAAAATGCGATGCGATTGAGGTATACGTTCCCAATGCATTTTCGCCAAACAGTAATAGCGGGAACAACAGGTTGCGCCCTCATCTATTTGGAATTTCCAGGGTAAATTATTTCAGGGTGTACAACAGGGCCGGTCAGTTATTATACAGTGCCAATAGCGATATGCCCGGATGGGATGGATCGGTTAAAGGTAAACCTGCAGCGCCACAAACAGTAGTATGGGTGATTGAAACCATAGATGCCTTTAACAGGGTGCAAAGGCGGCAGGGAACTGCCATTTTAATTCGTTAGTCATCTTTCTAAAAACTATGGATAATGAACAGCTTCCAAATGCAATACCTGGTGCAGGTGATGCAGCAGGTGTTTATTATAATCTGCTGCCAGCCATTGTATAGAATGTGTATCCTGTGTAAGCACTTCATTCTCATAAACAGTTTGGGGCATATTTTTCAGCAGGATAACAATGTGCTTGTTGATGAGTGCCCAAAGATCAACCAGATCTGTAAGTGGATAATCCTGGTAATTTGCTGCTGATACCCATTTCTCCTGGTCATAAACTATGAATGGTTTTGTTTCATATTGAGCCACCACAAAACGCCTGATATTACTTTGTGCCGAATCGATCAGGTGGCCCAGGTATTCTTTGCCGCTCCATTTTACAGGCGATGGTTTATGAATAAAATCTGCTTCAGGTAATTGCTTCAATTGAGGAGTATAATCAGCTATGATCTTCTCCAGTTGGTTAATGATTGTTTGCATGATTAAATGTACGTAAAAGTAAAAATTCAAAAGTCAAAGATCAAAACGAATGCAAGCTGCCGCACTCTTTTTTTTGAATTTTGACTTTTGATTTTTGCCTTTATAGTTTCATTATATTTAAACATGCAAAAAACAACTGAGCCTGCTCTTAAACGTGAGATAGGTGCTGTGGGCCTTGCCTTAAACGCCATCAACCTTACTATCGGTGCAGGTATTTTTGTTTTGCCTGCAGTTGTTGCCGAAAATCTTGGCCGCTCTGCTTTTATTGCTTACATACTTTGTGGCTTGCTTGTAATTTTAATTATGCTTTGCTATGCAGAGATAGGGAGCAAGGTTACCACAAGCGGTGGTTCCTATGCTTATGTTGAAAAAGCATTTGGCCCATTTGCAGGGTTTTTGATCAATACACTTTTCTGGTTTGGCTTTGCTGCTTTATCAAATGCTGCTGTAGTGAATGCACTGGCCGATATGCTTGCCATCTGGTTCCCTGCTTTTGCTCTTTCATACATACGGGTCATCTTTTTTATTGCAGTGTTTGGCCTGCTTAGCTTTGTAAACATACGTGGTGTAAAAGAGGGATCGTATTTTGCAGCAGCTACATCTTTATTAAAATTAACACCACTCATTTTGCTTATTGTAGTGGGTTTGTTCAGCATTTCTGCTGATAACCTTACTGTAAAAACATGGCCCGCCGTAAAAAGCATTGGCGAAACAGCATTGACACTTTTTTTTGCATTCATGGGTATTGAAACTGCATTGAATGTAAGCGGAGAAATAAAGAATCCCCGCAAAGCCATTCCAAAAGGAATTTTTATAGGTGTGTTTGGTGTGCTGGTAATTTATATGTTGCTGCAACTGGTATCGCAGGGTGTTTTGGGCGATCAGCTGGCTGTACATAAAAAAGCGCCGCTGGCATCGCTGGCTGTGAGTTTGATAGGCCCCATTGGAGGTACCATTATTTTAATAACCGGCCTTGTATCAATGTTTGGTATGGTAACCGGCGATGTACTGGCTACACCGCGGCTTTTATTTGCTGCTGCAAAAGATAAATTATTGCCCGGTTTCCTCAGCCGTATACATACAAAATTTGCAACTCCCCGCTGGTCCATTATTGTGTATAGCGCCGTGATAGTAATACTTGCATCCAGCGGTGGTTTTAAACAACTGGCAACGCTGGCCAGTTCATCTGTACTTATCATTTACCTGGCTGTTGTACTGGCTATGATAAAACTGCGTTATAAAAAAGAAGATGTTGCTGAGGCAGGATTTAAGATACCCGGCGGTTTACTCATTCCCATACTTGCTGTTATTACTATTTGCTGGTTCCTGTACCAGGTAACCTGGCCGGAGGTAAAAGCGATGGGCATTTTTTTTATACTGCTTACAGTATTGTACTTTATCAACCGGTATATAAGAAGAACGGACAGCCAGCATCCATGATCATCAAACACTTCAACCCTGGTTTTTTTCCCTAAGTATTTTAATGTACCCGATCACCAGCATGATGACAAAGATGGGGTACAAAATGTAGATCAGGATCTGTAAAGCAGCTGATGAAATATAAATAGTAGTGATGATCTGCAAAACCGAGGTAAGGATAATGCCAATGGTTCCTATGGTAAAGCATGGATTGATCTGGTTCATAAAAGGGGTAAGAGGGTTAGGTATTGCTGGTAACAACACACAATATAGCGATGATGCATATACTGAAAAATACCTCAAAGTGGTAATAGAGGATGATTGCCTACATTAACAGGAAAGTGGTATGTACGGACTTAATTAATACCAGGGCTCCAGCCTGGTAAGGTCATAAGAACTTATCTCACGGGGTTCTTCCCGGTCTTTGTACACCGGTATCTTCGTGGTTATACAGATAATATTTGTTTCCAGGCTGTTGGATGATACATCCACATCAAACCGGGGATTGGTGGCAGAAAGGAATTTCACTTCTTTTGTATTGTTGATGAAACTGAACAGGATATTCACCATACCAATGCAGCCGATATGGTTGGCTACCACATAGCGTAGCAGCACCGGCTGGTCATCGTAAACATATTTATAACTGGCAGCAGGGTCTTTCATATCCCTGCCAAGTTCTTTTTTCACCAGTTCCTTATCATATGCCTTTATCTCTTCTATCGATTTAAACTCCCTGTATTGCAGGTACAGGTCCTGCCCATACCCGGGGTAAACAGATTTGCTCTCATCTTCTTCATCATCGTTATACAGGCGGCGGTACTCCTGGCAAAACGCCTTGACCTGTTTGTGATGTTCGTAATTAAATGTGATCTCTGCAAAAAGATGCCCGGATGCTGAGTAAACTTTTACGGTTCTGTCCATAGTGAGTATTAAATTGTTTTGAGAAACAAAATAATCATTTATTGTGATATAAAGATATTCTTTACCAAAAGAAGGGAGAAGAGCCGGGGTATAAGGGCTTTATTAATTATAGTTGTTCCCTCTTTTTTTAAATTTTACCAGCAAATACATTTTGCACAGGTACAGGTAGGCCAGTACAGCAAAGCTTAAAAGCGATATAGCCAGCGGTGCCATGGCAGTTTTTTCATAACCGAGCTTGAAGAGGATACCGGCAGCCAATAACCCATTGAGGGCGGCAAAACTTAAAATACCATTGATGAATTTCATGGTTACATTGTTAAGAGTACGAAAAGAGGATAACTATATAATTCAACGGTAAACGATTGCCTTTTATTTAAAAAAAATTATAGAATTATTTCTACAAAGCCGGTATTTAACATAAAAACATCGGGAGGAGGTAATTAATTATCAGATCGTTTTGAATTGTATTCGATTATTTCCATACAAAGGGAGGTAAGGTTTTGTGACAGATCGGCTAGTCGCTTATGCTTTTCATTTTCATTTGAAACCCCATCAGATCCGGGTACCACTCCATCAGATCTATGTAAAACTCCATCAGCTTTAATGTTCTTAAGGGCTTTGTCACGCACTGAAAGATATGCTTCGCACCACTCTACAATTTCTTTTAAATGATCAACAGAGGTTTCGTTTGGATCAATTTCCGATATTTCATTAAAAGCCCCATCAACCCTTTTTATAAAACTATCGTTTGAAGTAAGTTTTGCAAGCGCCTGTTTACATTTTTTAATGCCGGTAGTGTAATCCATATGTCGTTTTAATAATACACATCAAAGAGTAAGCCATTTTAGGAATCAGGAGTCAGGAATCAGGAATGAGTTGTTTTATAAGTCTACAAAAGTTGATGATTGGAAGGAGTGCGTGAGCTATTATACATCGGGAGTATTGCGTTTGCGAAAACCCCGCTGGAACACAAAGGGCAGGTGGTATAGTTTCCCGGTTGGTGGAACGGCCTCAATTATTACCACTTTGAGGTATTGCACAAATTATTTTCATTTTTTATTTTGTTATCGTTTCTGATTTAGAGCATGATTTTAAATACGAACCGGGGATTCTTCCCTGGTTCTTTTAAAAATCTTCCAATTCCTACGTAAAGACCTCCTTCAGGCATTTTGAGAAATAGCTCTTTTTATAACAAGGCTCCGCTGGTTCAGCATTGCTGTGTTTCTGGTAAAACAGTGTTCCGCTGGTTCAGCATCAATGTGTTTTTAACTCAAATAATGCTCCGCTGGTTCAGCATTGATGTGTTTTTAACACAAACAGTGCTCCGCTGGTTCAGCATTGGTATGTTTTTGACACAAACAATGCCCCGCTGGTTCAGCATTAATATGTTTTTACCACCAGCATTATTTTTTAACCAATAAACCCAAATAACATGCAAAAGACAAAACAGCTGCATCCCGATGCAGAACCCAACACAGGCGGCGGAACAACTGCCGAACCAAATGCCACTCCAGCTATACCGGCTGCCGACATTGATTTTATGGATGTTTCCAAAAAAGTGGCCACCACCTGGCTGGCCACACCCGAAATTACCCTTGTATGGAAAAAGAGCGGCGACTTTGATAAACAGGTGCAGGACCTTAGCTTAATTATTAGCAGCCGTAAAGCTACCGGCAGCCTTCGGCCCGGCCAGTCGTTTACGCTAAAGCAGGTAGATAAGCAGATTGATACAGCAGTGGGTGAAGTGAAGATCTATATTAAGCGCAAGTTTAAAACTGCAGGGGCTGCGGCACAGTTTGCCCGGTATGGGATCATTAAAGAAGGCACTCAATACCGCATGAGCCGCGACAGGAACAACCGCAAAGAGGCATTGAAATTAATGATAGATGCCATTGCTGCCGATGGTTTTAACAATGAAGAGTACGGCACTGCTTTCTGGACAGATATGCAAACCAACTATTCGGCTGCGCTGGATGCGGCCAATAACACCACTGGTGCTGTAAGTGGTAAAGTAGCGACAAAGAATGAACAGAAAAAAGACATCAGGAAAGTGCTGAGCAGCTTATTGCTGGTAATAAAAGGTAACTATCCTGATGATTACCGGGGTGTATACAGGAAATGGGGATGGCAGAAGGAAAGCTATTAAAGAATTAGAAATCAGGAACGGGCAGCTTTATAAGCTGCCCGTTTTGTATATATAAATTACCTTTTAAAATTTTTAAAAAGTTGATTTATATGTTTACAATATATTTTTTACCCCTAAATACCTTTGTATCAGCTTCTCTTGTTGCAATTGATTTTATAGTTCCTCAAACTTATAACTATGAACTCTCCGGAACAATACAAAGGAAGGATACTGATCGTTGAGGGGTCTGAAGACCTGCTGGAAATGCTGGAATTTGTTTTACGCATAAACCACTACGAAGTATTCTGTAAAAAAACTGCGGATGATGTTCATGATTTTGTCTTAGACAACAATATCGACCTTCTCCTCTTAGATGTATGTTCATGGGGTATACATGGGCGGGATATCTGCAAAAAATTAAAAGCTGACTGTGAGACCGCTTATTTTCCTGTTGTGTTAATGTCATCCAATCCAAAACTACTTTACGATTTCAGGGAATGCGATGCAGATGGCGTGATAGATAAACCATTTGGGCTTACTGTTTTATTATCCAAGATAAGTGCAGTTATTAACACCGTGATGTGATCCTTTCTTCTGTGTGAATTCTTTTAGTTACCCCAATAAAAAAAGCAGTATGCAGGGCATATTGCTTTTTTAACAACAGGATAATTTTACCTGCCGGCTATGTGTAGTTTTTCAATGCTCTCAAACAAATTTATTAGTAATGAAGGAAATACATTTTGTAAAAAAAATAAATTACACAGCTAACATTTCTTCTATAAGATACGGTAATTGTGTTATAAAACAACTTTAGTTCTGTTTAACAATTCAAAACGTCATATAAAGCATCATTTAACAGGAAATACTTGTAAATATTGAGTTCTATAGCACAATTGTTCTTTAAAACAACAATATATAACTGTACCTTACTTTCTTTTGCATCACAAAGTTGAAGTATGAACGAATCTGATTTACAGGTCAAACTCGGTGAGCGGATCAAAGCAATAAGGGTCAAAAGAAATATGACCCAGAACGACCTGGCGATAGCTTGCGATTTTGAAAAAGCAAGCATGTCGAGAATAGAGTCGGGCAAATCAAATCCAACTGTAAAAACATTATACAGGATCAGCACTGAACTTCACATTACTCTTGCCGATCTGTTCGCAGAGTGAGCTGATATTTTTCTTCCTTTTTATTTTACAAGCCACGTAAACTGAACATGCAGGTAGTGCATCAGTTTGAAATCGTTGTTGAAAATTTTACTGTCAGTCTGAGCTTGCCGAAGACGGGTTAATTTAACATAGCCCCGGTTTCGACAAGCTCAACCTGACAGCTTTTCAAACTGATGCATTACTTCCATGCAGGCTTTTCTGTATGCTCAAAAAAATAAAATCTACCTTTGCCTTCTATCAGCCGGGTTATCGTTCCGATCTTGATCGGGAAGGAAAGTCCGGACAGCACAGAGCAACACACCGGTTAAGAGCCGGCTCCCCACTTGTGGGGAAGAGACAGGGCCACAGAAAATTACCACTCCTCTCTTGACATGCTTCGACAAGTTCAGCATGACAAGAGGGGAGAAAGGGTGAAAACGTGAGGTAAGAGCTCACGGGTTTTTGCAGTAATGCATTAATTGGGTAAACCTTGTGTGCTGTAATGCCACATATACCGGCGCTTGAGGGCGGCTCGTCCGATGCCGAAGGGTAGGCAGCAAGATTGTAACAGTAATGTTGCAGCCAGATAAATGATGACCGTCCCGATTTTTATCGGGATTACAGAATCCGGCTTACAGGCTGATAGATTTTTTCTTTGTTATCAGTTAAATGTTATTGGTTAATCGTGGGCACACCGCAATTAACCAATAACAATTAACGTTTAACTGTTTCTCCATCCACATCTTTAATGAACTGTACCAAGCCCGGAAAATAATTTTTCTGGTCATCATACATACTCATGTGGCTGCCGTTGGGGCAGGTAATGTTGCGGCCATTCTGTACCTGTGTGCTCATCCATTTCATGTGCTCAGGGTCCATGGTATCATGTGCGCCGCCAATGGTGAGTGTAGGTGTTTTTATTTTGGGTAATTCTTTGCTAACATCCCAGTTTATTAAATTACCACCAATGCCAAATTCGCTGGGGCCCTGCATAGTAACATATAAACCCTGGTTCATTTTGCCAAAAGAACGGGTCATGGGCTCGGGCCATTCGGCTAATGGTATGCGGCAAATATGTTTTGCATAAAAATGAGGCATCAGCAATTCCATATATTTTGGGTTTTGAAAATCGCCTTTGGCTTCGATCTGCCTGATGGTATCTAAAACTTTTTGATCAAATTGTGGCGCCAGTACTTCCTGTGCATATTTGCCATAGGCAGGGCAGCTGCTCATCATATTGCTGATGATAAGGCCTTTCAGGTTGTCCTGGTACTTTAATGCATATTGCATGGCAAGTATACCACCCCAGCTATGGCCAAGCAGGTAAAAATTATCCTTATTTAAATTAAGCGCTTTACGTACCTGCTCAACCTCTTCTACAAATCTTGCAAGGTCCCACATGGTGGTGTCTTTAGGATTATCTGAGAGGCCGCAACCCAGTTGATCGTAATAGATGAGTTCAACACCTTCGGGTAATAAAAAACTTTCGAAGCATTCAAAATATTCGTGTGTGGCGCCCGGGCCGCCATTCAGCAAAAGCAATTTTATTTTGGGATTGTTACCCATGCGTTTTGTCCAGATATTGAATTTGCCTTTGGGTGTTTCTATTGGTATTATTTTAACACCGCCGGTTTGTACTTCTTTGTAAAGATCTTCATTGGCAGCTACTGCTGTTTTTTTTGGCTGGTTATTGCAACTGAAAATTGCAATGACTGCAAACAAGATGAATAATTTTTTCATGAGCATTGTTTTGGTTTGTATAATATGATGGTGTAATACGTACAGTGAAAACCTGGAAAAAGATTCAAGCAATAAGAAATTCTTTGAAGATATTATCTTTTACCTGCGGCCATTCATCATTGATAAAGCTATAGTAAACGGTATCCCTTATCGCCCCAATATCATTGATGCTGTGCTTACGCAAAACACCTTCCCTTATGGCACCTATCTTTTCCATGGCACGCTGCGATTTTAGATTGGTGCCTGCTGTTTTCAATTCCACCCGGTTAAGGAGGAGTGTTTCAAAAGCAAACTGCAGCATCAGGTATTTATTATGTTTGTTGATGCCGCTGCCCTGCAGCAACGGGTCTATCCATGTCCAGCCAATTTCCAGGCGCTTATCTCTGAAAGAGATATTAGCATAACGGGTGCAGCCAACATAGCGGTTCTCTTTTTTATCAAACATGGCGAAGGGGTAGGAGGCTTTGTTCTCATGTTCCTTCAATGCAGTATTAAAATAATGGGTAAAGCTGGGTTCATCTGTAATATTAGCAAGGGTGAATTTCCAGATATCGCTGTTGCTGAGTGCGATCGCCATTAAGGGTTCAAAATGTTTTTGTGTCAGCGGTTCCAGCCTTGCACGTTCATTTTCGAGGATGATATGCTGTTCAAAGAAATTATCGGTTGTTATCATTGTTAATTAGTTAATCTGGTAATCCGTTAATTGGTTAATCCGTTGGTGCATCAAGCTAAAAGCCTCTTCATGCTAAATAGATCACTAAATCACTAAACCATTAAACCAATCAACCCTTAAGCAATTTAGCTACTATTTTATCAATGGGTAAACTTACAGCTTCTTCTGAAAAATCATCCCAATCTATAAAGCGAAAGGTTTCTGTTTCACCCGTTTCTTTATACATTTTTAATTGCTGCTCATCAAAATCAAATGGTTTGGTACGCAAAGGTGCAGTAATGGGCTCAAGCGCTTCAGCAAAATAATAAATGGAGATGATCTGGTGTGCAGCATTGAAAGCGCTCTGCTGGTAATGATCGGTGGTGTAAATATGATTGCCAACTTTTACTTTTAAATTCATCTCTTCCATAAATTCCCGCTGCAGGCAATCTCTGGTGCCTTCGCCAAACTCAAGTCCGCCGCCGGGAAATTTGGTTACGTAAGCGCCACGGATGAATTCATCGCTTACCAGCACCTGCTTGTACTCATTTATTAAAATGCCGTAAACACGAATATTGAACATGCTTATCTCTTTATGCGTTTCCAGTAATTCCATACGGCCAGGCCAAGTATCACGATCGATAAAATTACCGGCACCCAAAATGCATAATGTGTATCCTTGTAAGGGATGGGTACATTCATACCATAAATACTGGCAATTAAAATGGGTATGCTCAAAAAGATGGTGAGTGTGGTCAGTCTTTTTAAAACCTCGTTCTGGTTGTTGCTGATGATGCTGGCGAAAGCATCTAACGTACTGTTGAGGATATTGGTGTAAGTGTTCGCCATTTCAAGTGCCTGTGATGTTTCCACGATCAGGTCATCCAGGAAATCCTTTTCTTCTTCTTTCAGTTTTAAAATATTAGTGCGGCTTATCTTCATCATCAGCAACTCGTTACTGCGTAAGGCGGTGATGAAATACACAAAACTTTTCTGGATACGCATCAGTTGCAGCAGTTCTTCATTACGGTTGCTGTCGTACAGTTTTTGTTCCAGGCTGTTTCGTCTTGTATTTATTTCTTTCAGGTAATCCTGGAAATTGGTGGTTATCTTTTCAAATATTTTCAGCACCATCATATTCATCCTGTCGGGGTTGCGGTGCTGAAAAGTGCTCAGGAATTTTTTAATGGCTTCGTTCTCGAAAGAATTAACTGTAACGATCTGGTTATGGGTAAGAATTATACAAATGGGTATGGTGATATAAAATGCATCACTCAGGTTGAATGAATTGTTTTCGGTGGGGGTTTTGATCACGATCAGTTTTACATCATCATCAATTTCATAGCGGCTGCGTTCGTCAATATCCAGTGAATCTTTCAGGAAATCAAGAGGTATATCCATGTTCTCACTCAGTTCACTGAATTCTTCCTGCTTCAATGGTGGCAACACATTCACCCATACGGCATCTTCGTGCTTATCAATAGCCACGGTCTTTTGATCTATATTTTTAAAGTACTGGATCATGCGGTTTCAGAAGCTTTTTGTATGCTGTTCAAATGATGTTCGGTATGGAAGATAGTGAAATAACCCAGCTCACGTAAAGTAATGCGGCCAAGCAGCGGATGTTTTACCAGGTAATTGTCAAGGTCCTGCTCTGACCTGTTTTTAGCTAAGGTGTTTATAAATTTTGAAGTGGCTTTGTTCCAGTTATTCAATAACTTTTGTTTTCCATATTTTATTTCAATTGGTTTTGGAACAAACCTTCCGCTTGCACGCCCACCTTCACTTAATTTAGTATAATATTTATTTTTTAACTCATCGTAGGTCCGTGAATTCCTGTTTGGTGTGCCACCGATCCACCTTACCAAAAATTTAGGTAAGTACCAGGCCAGGCTGGATGTATTTGTTGAAATGATAAGATGCTGCACATTCTCTGCAACCGACCATTTTTCACCGGGGCGCTTAAAAAAAGCAAGCTCATCAACAGCATTGCAGGCTTTGGAAAAACCAGCAAAAGTATTTTCAGCAGTTGTTATGATCTCTGTTTTGGTCATATTTCTATTTCACCTTTATAAACCATTTCCGCAGGCCCGCAGAGCCAGATATTGTCAAAATGTTCATCATCAATTTTATTATACTCAACACTTAAACGGCCACCCGGTGTTTTCACTTCCACCCGGTTAAAGCCATTTTCGTTGTGTGCATTCAACAATGCCGATGCAGTTACGCCGGTACCGCAACTCAGGGTTTCATTTTCCACTCCACGTTCATAAGTGCGAACAAAAATGCCATCTTCATCTATTGCTTCAACAAAATTCACATTGATACCTTCTGCTGCAAATTGTTTGCTATAGCGTATTTCCTGGCCTGTTTGTACAACATCAATATCTTCTACATTGCTGGCAAATTTTACAAAATGTGGTGAACCTGTATTCAATATGGCATAACCGGAGTGGTAATCTACCTTATTTACATCCTGCATTTTTAAGCGGACGATATTGTGCATATCAATATCGGCCTCATGTTTACCATCAATAGCCATAAACTGGTAAGTGCTTTTGTGCATGCCCTGGTTTTTTGCAAACTGCACCAGGCAGCGTCCACCATTGCCACACATGCTGCTTTCATTTCCATCTGCATTAAAATAGATCATTTGAAAATCCAGTTCAGGATGTGTGCTCAGTAACATCAGCCCATCGGCACCAATACCAAACCTGCGGTCACATATATGTTTTACCTGTTTTGGTGAAAGGCCATCATACTTATGATCCCTGTTCTCAAGAATTACAAAATCATTTCCTGTGCCCTGGTATTTATAAAATTCTATTTTCATTTTAAATACTTGAATCTGATATTACCTGTAAAGATTGCTTAATTAAATTTTCTACCGCCAAAGCTCCATCCTTTGAAAATTCTTTACTAATGCGGTTGGCTACAATGGCGCTCAGGCTCAGGCAATGATGTCCCAATGCATTCCCTAATCCGTAAATAGCTGATGTTTCCATTTCAAAATTAGTTATTCGGTAATTGCCAAAAGTAAAATTTGTCAGGTTATCGATCAGCATAGGGTAACCTAATCCTAACCTGAGTATGCGGCCCTGTGGGCCATAAAAACCCGGGCATGTGACTGTAATGCCTTGATGATAATCTTTTGTAAAATGTTTTATCAACGAAGCGCCAGCCATATTTATATAAGGCGAAATTTTACCTGAATTCAATTGTGTGTGTGTACTAAAAGCCTGTATGATCTGTTTTTCTTCTTCGTTATTCTCCTGCCGGTAAAAATGCATCAGGTTATCCAAACCCAGGCCATGGGTACTGGCAACAAAACTATCAACCGGTGTATCATTTTGCAATGAGCCCGAAGTACCAAAGCGGATAATATTCAGCCGGGTGAGTTCTTCTTTAACAAGCCTGGTCTCAAAATCAATATTCACAAGGGCATCCAGTTCGTTCAATACAATATCAATATTGTCGGGGCCAATGCCTGTACTTACACAACTGATCCTTTTATTGCCAATATAACCGGTGTGGGTCACGAATTCCCGGTGATTGTTTTGATATTCTATCTTGTCGAAATGCTTGCTTACTTCAGCAACCCTGTCTGGATCGCCAACAGTGATAATGGTTTGGGCGATCTCCCCGGGCCGGCAATTCAAATGATAAACTGCACCACGGCCATTAATGATCAATTCCGATTCGGCTATCCGGCTCATATTTTTGTATTTGCTTGTGTAATTTCCTTAAAATTACCCTATTTTTGCGCTGGTAAAAAATGAAATATAGAAATCTGTTTTTTTGATTTTTTACTTTTGAATTTTAGACGGTCCTGTAGCCGAGTGGCTAGGCAAAGCTCTGCAAAAGCTTCTACACCGGTTCGAATCCGGTCGGGACCTCCACAAAAAATCACGTCATTGCAAAAAGCGATATTTTCACTTTGTTCGCAATGACGTTTTTATTTAAAAGATATGTTTGTAAAATACCTGAACTGGTTGGGCATTGTAGCCTGCGTAACTTTAATTATCAGTTGCTTTTTGCCATGGACCTATCATGCCGATATTAACCAATCTTTTACCGGCTTTTACAGTTACGATAATCATTACGGTAAGCCGGGAAAATTCTTAGTTCTTTTTGGAACGATTGTATTGGTGTTTATGATCTTGCCAAAAGTATGGGCTAAAAGAGCTAATCTTTTTGTGAGTGCATTTGTATTTGCCTATGCCATTAAAACTTTTATACTGTTTGGATCCTGTTATAATAATTATTGCCCCCAAAAGCTTTTCAGTCTTTACCTGATGCTTGGTTGCGCTTCTGTGATGCTGATCGCATCAGGGTTCCCTAATTTAAAAATTGCGGATAAGAAGTAACCTGCTTTAATTCTTCTTCACTTCTTTTGCCCAGGCATCTTTCAAAGTAACTGTTCGGTTGAAAACCAATTTGCCTGGGGCGGAATCTTTATCTAAACAAAAATATCCTTTGCGGATGAACTGGTAACGGCTTTCGGCAGTTGCATCTTTAAGCGATGGCTCTACAACAGCATTGGTAATTACCTGTAAAGAATTTGGGTTGATGGTATCTTTAAAATCACCTTCTTCGCCCAAAGGATTTTCAACTGTAAACAAACGCTCATACAAACGTACTTCTGCATCTACTGCATGTGCAGCACTTACCCAATGAATGGTTCCTTTTACGCTGATACCGCTGGTATCATTGTTGCTCCTGCTTTCGGGGATATAGGTGCAATGAATTTCAGTAACATTTCCGTCAGCATCTTTTACAAAGCTTTCGCATTTTACAATATAAGCACTTTTTAAACGAACCATCGCACCCAGCGCCAGCCTGAACCATTTTTTTGCAGGCTCTTCCATAAAATCTTCACGTTCTATCCAAAGTTCTTTACTGAAAGGGAGTTTTCTTTTTCCTAAGGATTCATCAGGACCATTCTCACTTTCCAGTTCTTCTGTCTTCCCATCTTCATAATTATCAATGATGAGTTTTACGGGGTCAAGCACAGCCATGACACGCAGGGCTTTTAAATTCAGGTCTTCACGCAAACAGAATTCTAACAGGCTAAGGTCAATAAAATTTTCTCTTTTGGCTACGCCAATCTTTTCGCAGAATGTGCGGATGCTTTCAGGTGTATATCCTTTTCTTCTAAAACCACTCAGGGTGGGCATGCGTGGATCATCCCAGCCGGTAACATGATTTTCATCTACCAGTTGAAGCAACTTTCTTTTACTCATCACTGTGTAAGTCATACTTAGCCTCGCAAATTCGTACTGATGAGACGGAAAGATCTCCAGCTTTTCGATCAGCCAGTCGTATAATTCACGGTGCGGAATAAATTCCAATGTACAAATAGAATGCGTGATATTTTCAATGCTGTCGCTTTGGCCGTGTGCAAAATCATACATTGGGTAAATGCACCATTTATCGCCGCTGCGGTGGTGGTGTGCATGTTTGATGCGATAGATGATGGGATCCCTCATCAGCATATTGGTATGCGCCATATCAATTTTTGCACGCAACACTTTTTCACCGTCTTTATATTTACCGGCTTTCATGTCGGTAAAAAAAGCAAGGTTCTCTTCAATGCTCCTGCTGCGGTATTGATTGTCTTTACCCGGTTCGGTAGGAGTGCCTTTCAATGCTGCAATTTCTTCAGCGGTAGAGTCATCTACATAAGCAAGGCCCTTATTGATCAGGTCAACTGCATAATTGTATAAAGTATCAAAATAATCAGAAGTATATAATTCTTCGCTCCAGTTAAAGCCGAGCCATTTGATGTCTTCTTTAATGCTGTTAACATATTCTGTTTCTTCTGTTACCGGGTTGGTGTCATCAAAACGAAGATTGGTTTTACCGCCATATTTTAAACCCAACCCAAAATTCAGGCAGATGGATTTTGCATGGCCAATATGGAGGTAACCATTAGGCTCGGGAGGAAAACGGGTGAGTATGCTTTTGTATTTACCGTTCTTCAGGTCTTCTTCAATAATTTCCTCAATAAAGTTGAGGCTTTTTTCTTCGTTCATTATTTTTGTTTTGAAGGGCAAATTTACGAAAAGAAGCGGCAGGTTGGACATAAGTCATTGGTCATTTGTCATTAGTTCATTTGAGCAAATCCTGTAATGACCAATGACTATTGACTTTTCTTGATTTCCTTGAGCATTCTCATTATCTCATCTAATTTTTCTGTTTCGATCTTATTTAACTGCAACTGCAGCGCTTCTATCTCTTTTTTTGCTTCAACGTTACAACGGTAATCTTCCTCTGCATGCAACCTGTCTCTTTGGCTTTGCCTGTTTTGCGCCATCATAATGATGGGTGCTGCATAAGCTGCCTGTGTTGAAAAGATAAGATTGAGGAGGATGAATGGGTATGGATCCCAATGCTGTATAAAGCCAATTATATTCATTGTCATCCAGATCAATACAAATATTGTCTGGCCGATGATGAATCTCCAGGAGCCCATACCATTGGCAACTGAGTCTGCGATCCGCTGACCGTAGGTTAATGTTTCTTTATGTTTATCCAACCATGTTTTTGCTGACATTATAATTGAGTTTTAAATGGAAGAAATAAAAAAGCCTTTTTATTATTACTGTAAATGTAAATAATAAAAAGGCCGATAGAAAAAAAGTGCAACTTAAGCCCTGCCCATGTTTCTCAAATGAATGGTATGCGATACAATGGCGTGGCGCATCCTTCTGAATTCAATATATTTTACACCATACTCTTCGCAGGTTTTTTTAATTATTTTGCTGATGGCAGGGTAGTGGATATGAGAAATTTTCGGAAAGAGATGATGCTCGATCTGGAAATTTAAACCACCAACCAGCCATGAGATCAGTTTGTTTCTTGTAGCAAAGTTTGCAGTCGTTTCAACCTGGTGAATAGCCCATTCGTTCTCAATGGTGTTGATATCAGCATCAGGAACAGGGAAAGTAGTTTCTTCTACAGTATGTGCCAGTTGAAAAACAATACTCAGAACAAAACCTGCGAACATAGCAATGGTTAGGAACCCGATCATCCAGGGTAAAAAACCTACCAGCATAATAGGCAATACGATCATCATAAAATAATACCCTGCTTTTGCAAACCAGAAAGCGAAATGATCAAAGGCGCTCATTTTTTTAATAGGCACTTCCCCTACTTTTTTGTTGAAATATTTTTTATAATCGGATTGAAAAACCCAAACCAACAATAATAAGGTGTACAGGAACCAAACATAGATATGCTGAAAACGGTGAATGAAATATTTTTTCTGCGAAGAACACATTCTGAGTAATGGTTTGATCTCGATATCATCATCTACACCATCAATATTGGTGTAAGTATGGTGAATGATATTGTGTTTGTTGTTCCACATAATACCGCTGGCACCCAATGCATTTACTGAAAAAGCTGCGATCTTATTCCATATTTTGCTATTGCTGAAACTGCCGTGACCGCCATCATGCATCACATTAAAACCGATGGCTGCAGTTAAACCGCCCATAGCCAAACATTCAAGTATGGCGATCCAGTTCGGGGGTGTAAAAAATACAACGTGTACATAAAGGGCCACATAAAGTGTCCACAATAAAACAGCTTTAAAATACAGGCTGAAATTTCCGTGCGCCGGTGTTTTTGTTTCTGTAAAATAATTGCTAACCCTTCTTTTAAGTTCCTGGTGAAAATTGGAACCTTTTAGGTTTGTGAATTTTGGAGTTACCATTTTTGAAAATTGAATTTTATTTTAAGTATTTTCTTTAATAATTGAATCGAAATTCCTCAGCCCGATCATCTTCTCTGATATAAAACCTTCTGCATATTTTACACCGATCATTTTTCCGAACCACTTATGCCTGTAAATAACACTGTCTAAAAAACCGGGTGTTGATATATAGGTTTGCGGTTCATCTGTACTGCCTCCGGCAAACTGTGTTCTGTATGCTTTTATTGCCTCTATTTTTTGTTCAAACACATCTGTAATGTCAATCACAAAATCTGGTTGCAGCATTCTGTCCTGTATATACCTGAAAACATACTTAGGCCGCCAGGCTTCCTGCATTGAACCATTGAACTGTGTTTGAATTTTCATGAGTCCGGAAAGAAAAGCGGCATCTGCAACCATTTTAGATGAGCGCCCATGATCAGGGTGCCTGTCTTCCGGTGCATTGCACAAAATCACTTCGGGTTGAAAAGCCCTGATGGCAGTAATAACCTTACGCTGATGTGCTTCATCATTCTGAAAAAAACCATCTGCCATTTCAAGGTTTTCCCTTATTTCAACACCGAGTATCTTAGCTGCTGCTGCTGATTCTGCTTTCCTGGTCTCAGCCGATCCTCTCGTACCCAATTCGCCTGCTGTCAGATCAATGATACCCGTCTTCTTACCATTCTTTTGTTCAACAAGAAGTGTACCGGCACAACTCAATTCCACATCATCGGGGTGAACACCAAATGCCAATATATCTAACTTCATGCTTATCGGTGAATTTCTGGGCGCAAATTACTTCATTTTACCCAATAAGCTTTTAGAATAGCTATTACAAAATGCTGATTTACACGCTTATTAACACAAATAAGCCGAAAGTGTAGAATTATAGCTTGAGAGATGGGGAAATTTTTTAAACAGCGGTTCAATTTAGGAAAAAAAAGCTGGCAGGGTCTAATTGACAACAGCAAAGGTAGGATTGTAATAACTGTACCCATAAGTGCGGCAAACTTCTTTCAATATCATTTCTATTTCACGATCATCTCCCCGGGCATCGTAAGATTGTTTGAGATTGGTGCTGAAGAAGAAAGCAACCGTTTGATAGAACCTTGCAGTGAACCCACCCTTATATTCTTTAATGATGTCATAGCAGTCGTTACCGGTTTGCCGGTTGATGAGTTTCATTAAAACCTTTCCCTGGTATATCGACAAATTGCTGAGCGGATCAGTAAATTCTTTTTTCAGTTCTTTCTCTCGTGTTTTGATATAATTTTTCCTGGCCTCTTTATCTGTTACATTGGCTAACCGTGCATTGATATCATTCAATATGATACCTGAACGCATGGCATAAGGATAAGTAACAATGATGGCATTGCGCAACCTGGTCATTTTTGCCCGGGTGGCCATATCTGCATTTCTAATATGGGTATATACTGCAAAATTATAGAGTGTTTTGGCTTCTATGGTATCGCCATCATAAACCACCGCATAAGTTCTTAAAGTATCCTTACTGCCGGTTTGGGCATGGGCACTGATGATACCTGTGGTAAAAAATACCAGGAGCAGGATTAATTTTATTTGATAGTATTTACGGCGGTTCTGCCTTTGCATACTGTAAATTTACAATTCAGACCAATATTTATATCATTATGTTGCTTAAGGTAACCTTAAATTTTTGTATTTATTGTGCCATAACCCTGTTTTCAGGGTGTGCAGAAGTAGAAAAACCTCAAACAGAACTGGAAGTTCAGCGAATTAAAGACTCCATTTCTGAGGCAAGGATCGATTCTGCTTATGCAGCAATAACCAGTGAATGTGATACACTGATGGTTCACCAGGTGCCTGTAATGGTTGAGCTATTTTTTAAAGATTCTGCTTTTCTGCAGGAATTTTTCGATAGCGCATATTTGTATACAGATGCAGATAAAAAAGTAGAGAAAGTTATTCGACAGTTACAGGCCGACTGCGATTCTAATTTGCAAAGAGAAACATATAGAAGAGCCCTGCTGCGGCCAAAACCAAAGACAGTGCGGCGTAAAAAGTAGTGAGCTTAGCCCTTTTTACAGCACTCATGATAATACCCAGGGCCATAATAATTAATCCAAGCCATACTAAATTGATGTAAGGAAAAACATATGCTTTCAGGGTTACGTATTGTATCAGTTTGTCCGATTCTTTGATGCCGATCTTGAATTTTTGGTCCTGGCCCATGCCGGCAAGTCTTACATATATATTCTGTGCATACAAAGTATCATCTACCGGGTAAGCATTTTCTCCTTCTAATTTAATGTAAGGAGAAGCTTTGTAATGCATACTATCTTTACTTATTAGCGTAAGCTTTGCCATTACTCCTTTTTCGTTTGGATCAAAAGCGCCTTCTTTGCGAATAACACTGTCTAAAATAATAATGCCATTGCTGTAAAAAGCAGTGTCGCCTTTCGCCATTTCCTTTATTACAAACTGTGCGGTATCTTCTTCTTTATTGTCGCTGATGGCATAGGAAATATAAGTGAACACATCTTTGTCCACGTACGTTTTTGTATCAGGATTGCTGCTCATGTTGTTATCCTTCATGATGTACACATCGGGCCATAACGTAAATTGTTCCACCACTTTTTTTGTGCCGGCATCTTTACGTTGAAACAACAATTCATAAAAACGTCTTCCTTTTTCATTGCCGAAAGAATCTTTCAGGTAAGTAACTTCATACGGCCCCATGGTTGCAGGCACCTGGCGTATCAGGGTAAGATTTTCAAGGGGATTATCCGTTTGTTTGGTCAACGGATCTTTACCACTAACCTGTAAATTGATACCGTTTGCGCTGCTGCTGCTGATTATTTTTTTATTGCTGGAAGAGATCAAAATACCGGCGATCATTAATGCGAAACCAAGATGTGCAATGGAACCGCCCGCTGCTTTCAGTTTTCCATTTAATCCGGTCCAGATATACATGCCATTGGCTATTACAGAATAGATAGTTGCAAACAAAGCAACATACACAGCACCTAAAAATCCTGCGCCCATTTTATAATAAGCAAGCGGATAAAAAACAGCCACTAAAGTTGTAATGATGGCCGCAATAACTGTTGGTACAGCGATCTTTTTTAAAAGATAACCCGGCTCTGTTTTTTTGTATTTGAAGTATTGTGTTACTGCACTTAATAAACCTATAATGATAGCTACCAGCACAATTACTTTGTTGTATGAAAACTCAACATCTTCAGGCTGTGCGATCCTGGTTCCGAAAATTTTATTGTAAACCGGTATAGATGTTTTGGCAATGATGAAAACGGCAGCTAAAAAGAAAACCAGCGAACCAATGAACATCCAGAACTCACGGGAGTTGGTGCTTTCTTCTTTTTGTATGGTGGGTATTTTCTTAAGATTGACGATAAGCATTGCTATTGAGGGCAAAGTGAATGCAGATACAAAAAGCAGTATCATTACATTGATGGCTTTGCCGGCATCTGTAAAAGCATGTACGGATGTATCGCCTAAGACTCCGGTACGTGTTAAGAAAGTTGAATAAAGAATAAATATAAATGTAAGAAAAGCAAAAAGATAACTTGCCTTGAGCGAATGTCCTGTGGCTTTAAAGATCACCATGGTATGTAAACCGGCAATTAAAATTAACCAGGGCACCAGCGATGCATTTTCCACCGGGTCCCAGGCCCAGTAACCACCAAATGATAAAGATTCATAAGCCCATTTGCCTCCCATCATGATACCAACGCCCAATACACAGGCACAGAACAAAGCCCAGGGCAGGGCAGGGGTTACCCAATCGCCAAAGCGTTTGGTTTGTATGCCTGCATAAGCAAATGCAAAAGGGATAATGGTAGAAGCAAAACCTAAAAATAAAACCGGTGGATGAATAACCATCCAGTAATTACGGAGTAGAACATTTAAGCCAACACCATCTTTAATAAAGCTTAAATAATTAGGCTGGCTGAAAATAGGCCCTGCAATTTCATTGCGGGTTAATGTAAAAGGATTGCTGCCTAATCTCACATCGCCAACATACAAACCCAGCAGCATCATCAGTAAAAAGAACTGGGCAAAACTGATCACCGTCATTACCGGTGCTTCCCATTCCTTTGACCTAAACATGATGAAGATACCCAGTATGCTGTGCCAGATGGTCCACAATAAAAAACTTCCTTCCTGTCCTTCCCAAATGCAGGCCAGCAGGTACTTTGGTTCAAGTTCTTTGGATGCATGCTTGTAGGCATACATATATTCAAAATAATGATTGGCGCAGATGTAAAAGATGGTTATAAAAATTATAACCGCAGAAATGAGTTGTGTAATAAAAGCAAGTCTTGCAAAATTCAGCCATGATCTTTTTTCGATCAGGTCAGTTTTTCTGGCGGCAGTAAAATATGCGATGGTGGAAATTATTGAAGCAATGAAAGCAAGTAAAACAAAGAAATGTCCTATCTGTCCCGGAAGTAAATGCTCGCCTACATATTGCATATCAAAAAGTAATTAGTAATTAGTAATTGGGATTTGGGTTAGACGGCTGCACCGTTTGTTTCTTCGATTTGTCTAAATAGGCAATGTATCCTTTTATCAACTTAAAAACATGTTCACATTTTTCTTCTCCTAATCTTAGTTCTGCTTCAGTTATATATTTCTCATCAAAGGCTGTGGTTAATTGTTCCATTGTTTCGGTAACCGATCCTCTTGAAATAATAAAGAAATTCCGGGTATCTGAAAAAGTGTATCTGCCATATCCTTCAGCAATATTTCTTGAAACAGATCTGGAACAATCAATTATTTGAGCAGTTAGAAGAAATTTTTCATGTGAAGGAAATTGCTTAACCAGTGCGGATATGAATATTCTGAGCTCTCTCGCCTTAGTATAACATTCTAAATCTTTATATCCTTTATAATTCATGCTATGCTAATTGTGCAATTAGTTTAACCCTAATACCCAATTCCTAATCCCTAATTCTTTGTATTTAAGGTTTTCTCCAATTCCTTTTTATCGTCTTTGTATTTACTGGGGCATTTTAAAAGAATATCCTTGCACTCAAAATGATCGCCTTTCATTGTTCCTTTCATCACAATACGTTCGCTTTTTTCAAGATCGGTAGGCTTGCTGTTATGAAAGATCACTTTTGTTTTACCTCCCAGGCTGTCAACTGCATAAAAGCTGAGGTAATTGGGATTATTAATAGCATCATATTCCACCGGTTCCGATTTATCGAGTTTTGCGATCAGGTGTACATATTTTCCCTGCTTTTTTTGGGCAGAGCTGATCGTTTCATAGGTTGAAAAATCACCTGCAGAAAAAGCTATCAGGCCAACGATAGAAGCTGCAATGGCAATAAGAATAATAATATGTGTCCGTTTCATAGTATCAATTTCGGTGCAAAGGTAATTCAATTGAGGTTTTACTTTACACTTAATATAAGTAATTGCACATCTTTTTTAATGATCTTTATCATGCCTTACCGGTGATATTTCTTAACAAATTGAATTGTAATTTTTTACCTATCTATCTACAATGTTGTACAGTAGCGTATCTTTGCTGCGTTTTAAATAAAAAAGATGACTGACCTTTCAAATTTTGATCCCAACTCGGTTGGCAACCCCAACAACAACATTTTTGGTTTACCCTTTACAGAAGAAGATGCAAGGCTGGTCATTGTGCCCATTCCCTGGGAAGTTACAGTAAGTTACAATGCAGGTACAGCAAGGGCCCCGGAGCATATTTTTAATTCAAGCCTGCAGGTTGACCTGTACGATCCTGATGTTGCCGACGGATGGAAACAGGGCTTTTATATGCAGCCATGCGATAAGAAAGTATTGATGAAGAGTGATTACCTGCGTAAGGAAGCAGAATTGCTGATCAATTACATAGCGCACGATGAAGTTGTGGCCGATAATAAATTCATGTGCAAATCCCTTAAAGAAATTAATGAAGGGAGCATTTTTTTGAACAATTGGGTGTTCGATCGTACCAAAGAGCTGCTCGATTCAGGTAAACTGGTTGGTTTACTGGGCGGCGACCATAGTACCCCACTTGGGTTCTTTAAAGCCATTGCCGAAAAGCATGGTGAATTTGGTATTTTACAAATTGATGCACATTGCGACCTGAGAAAGGCTTATGAAGGGTTTACTTATTCACATGCATCTATCATGTATAATTCCCTGGAAGAGATACCCCAGTTGCAAAAATTGGTGCAGGTTGGAATAAGAGATTATTGCGGAGAAGAAGTGGATTATATAAACGCAAGTAACAACCGTGTAGTTGCTTATTTTGATAAGAATATTAAAGAGCGCCAGTTTGAAGGAGAGACCTGGAAGCAGATCGTTGACGAGATCATCAATCATTTACCAGAAAAGGTTTTTATCAGTTTCGATATTGATGGATTGGATCCAAAACTTTGCCCACATACCGGAACACCCGTGCAGGGCGGTTTTGAAGCGGAACAGGTTTTTTATCTTTTCAAAAAACTGATACAGAGCGGCAGGAAACTCATAGGTTTTGATCTGAATGAAGTTGGCGTTAGTCACGATGAATGGGATGAGAACGTGGGAGCAAGGTGCCTGTTTAAATTGTGTAACCTGATGGTTGCGTCAAATCCCCCGGCTTAATGAAATATAGTTTTACTTTAAAAGACAATAATCAAAGAGCATATCACCTGTTTACCTGGTTTTTGTTTTTTCTGCATGTTGCAGCAGCTGCATTTACATTAAATAATACAGCTGACAATAAAGTAAGACTGAGCATGTATATATTACTTGGGTTTTATGCCATCATTAGCATCGTTTATTATTTCTACCGAAAACGTACTATGGCCACTGAGACTTTCAGTTTAATCCTCGCCTTGTTTTATGGGCATTTCTGGCTTCGGTATGTGGGATTTATAGCGTTGATAATTTTTGCAGCTGTTTATATAGTTGTTACCGTTGTAAAAGGCAAAAGAACAACAGTACTTTTTTCAAACGATGGCATACACATGACGAGGGTTTTTAAAACAGTGATCTTTCCGTGGAGCGAAATGGATAATGTAATTTTGAAAGACGACCTGTTAACGATAGATTTTAAAACCAATAAAATAATACAGGTTGAAATTGTTGAGCAGGTCAGGATTGTTGATGAAGCTGAATTTAACCTGTTTTGCAATGAGCATCTAAACCGTATATCCTGACCTAAATACACAATCATGTTAGCATCCAGCCCATACATATTATACTCAGACGGCGAAGGGAATATTTTCGAAGATACTTCACTGTATGCAACCGGGCGCAGCGGCTGGGATGCTTTGCCTGTGCCTGTTGATGAATGGATAGAATTACCAACCGGTGGGAATCTTTACGAACTGCCGGGCCGAAAAGGCATTGGTATTGATGTAGAGACAGGGAATATGCGGCTTTGTGAAAAAGGTTGGGCAGTTGCGGCCTTCATTCCACCGGCACATACGGGTTTATACATGGCCGCATACGAAACAGAAAAAGATGCACCCACGCTTCCTCTATTTTGTTACACGGCTGCTGCATGGCTTGATGAAAAAATATATGTGCCTGCAGTAAGAATAGAAAAAGATATCAGGCAGGAAGCGGAAGGGTATGTTGAAGAATTGATCGAAACAGGAACAAAGAAATTACTGGACTCTTATCCGCATAACCGCCTGGTAAAACATTTAATGGAAAATTGCTGCATGACATACACTTGTCCCGCAGCCAGGAATTTAGCCATCGGCCGGTGGGAATGCCCCGTACCTGTATCGCCGGCATGCAATGCAAACTGTATCGGCTGTATTTCTTTTCAGCCTGAAGAAGAAACGATCATCAGTACACAGGACCGGTTAACCTTTAAACCCTCGGCTGAAGAGATCGTTGAGTTTACAGTTCCGCATTTGGAAACAGCACCATTTCCTTTGATCAGTTTTGGACAAGGTTGCGAAGGCGAGCCTTTATTAATGTGGGAAACCATTCGTGAATCGATCATTGAAATAAGAAAACATACCCGGAAGGGGAGCATTAATATTAATACGAACGGTAGTATGCCAAAGGCCGTGAAAGCCCTTTGTGAAGTGGGTTTGAACAGCATCAGGGTAAGTACAAACTCTGCACGTAAAAATATTTACACCTCTTATTACCTGCCCAATAATTATGAATTTGAGGACCTGTTTGAGAGTTTAAAAGTGATGCGTAGTTATGGTGGGTGGACCAGCATCAACTATTTTGTTTTCCCGGGTATGACGGACAGTATTGAAGAGTATGAAGCGTTGAGGAAACTGATAAAAGAAACAGATCTATGTATGATACAGTGGCGTAATTTTAATATCGATCCTGATTGGTATTTAGGAAAAATTGGTGTTGCCGATACCGGCGAATGTATGGGCGTAAAACAAATGATGGAACTTATCCGTGAAGAATTCCCCAATTTAAAATTCGGATACTTCAATCCTTCTATAGAAAGAATAAAAGGGAATTTCGAGGTAGATTTTGCACACTAAGCTAAATCGGCTTTTCAGGTAAAAAATCTTTTGGGGAACATTTTAAAATTTTAGCCAGTTCATTTAAATGATTTAAATTATATTTAGCCCTGTATCTTGGGTTCTCAATATTTCCTATAAACCCTACTGACATTTCTAAAAGGTAAGCCAACTCTTTTTGTGATATTCCCATACTAATGCGTCGCTTTCGTACCTCACTTATTACGTACTTTTCTATATCTGTATGGAATGTTGTTGGCATTATTTGCTGTTAAGCAAATAACTACTCTTTAAAAAAACATTTTGCACATACATGTATGTGTATTATGTTTACATCGGATTTAATATATCTAGGTATCTTAAAGCAATTTTTAATCTAAAACTCTAAAAATGAAACGACACATTCCAGTATTGGTAATCGCTCTCCTATTTATTACTTCGATCCTTAGTTGCAAAAAGGATATTACAGCAAATGAACCATCTACTCCTGCAGAACAAAATATTGTAAAAAAGCTTAAGGAATGGTATAATGCTCAGACACCTATTCAGATTAACTACTCAACCCCTTCATTAAAAGACGAAATACCACTTAATCCACGAATTGGGGAGCCGTTATGGGATAAAACGACATATTCGGAGACTGATCAAGTAAGCATTACACCTATTATTACTTCCTCAAAAACGGGTACAAAAACTCCCAAATATTTAGTGGTAGAGTATAAAAACAGTAATATTGTAAATGGGCATATTTATTACTTAGTAGTAAATAAAAATAAATCTAAGGTTGTACCAGAAATTAAGCCTGATATTTTAAAAGCCACACAAATTCCAGAATTCACAGGGGCCATAATTAAATATGATTTAAACGGAACTCTCATTTTATCCAGGCATTTTGAAAACGGAATGGTTGATAAAAGCAAATCAGATAAAATGGTGGATAAAATTACAATAAAGGGAGACGGTAATACGAGCAATACTGCACCTGAAAATTGTTATATAATTGATCATTGGTGGGTTGTCTGGGACCAGACAACAGGCCAAATTTATTCAATAGAACACGAAGGATCAACAGAAATTTGCACGGGAGGCGGTGGAGGAAACGGAAATGGCGGTGGAAATGGATGTAGTATGACGGAAGGTGAAGCGGATAACGCACTAAATGCTATATCGGTCTATCCCGAGTATCTTGTTTCTCATCAACAGGGCAGTACATCTACAGATCAAAATGGGGTGAAAAGGAAACCGAAAAATTCAAAATGGAAATTTTTAAGTTTAACACTTTTTCCTGGTTATACCCCTGAATATTCGGCAAACTTTACAGGAGTAATTTCTCAACAAACTAATACAGATCCGTGGAAATGGGAACAGTTTAGCTATTCAAGTACCTACCAAACGGGAGGCACTATTCCTCAATGTTTTGATGTTCATATGAATACAACCGTATCAGCAGCGATTGCAGGAGATAATCTAAGTGCCAATGCAACATTAAACGGCAATGCCATAGTTACAATAAATTGTATGATTGGTTTAAAAGCCGCCCAGTATAATATTTCTTCAATGACCTGTAATTTTTTAGCTCAATCTGGTGGTGCAACTGTAGAGTAAAAACGAAATTTTGTTTATTTTTTATAAATGTTAACGTGTTGTGGTGTTGTGCTATTAAAAATGGATTTTATTTGAATTCGCTTGAAATCTGAAAAAAAGAAAATATTTGTGATTGAGCCTACATCTCAAAGACCTTGAAAATAGATTTTAGCCTGAACAAAAAAACTACCTTGTAGAAATAAATAACTTGATTTTTAATAGCACACACACACATTTATGTTTAAACTTATAAGTATAATACTGGTATTGTTGGTTTGTTCTTATTGTGTACAGCCAGGAAAAAAAAGCGCACATATTGACAATACAATAAGATCTGTTGTTGTAAGTGAAGTAATTCCTTTCCCGGATAAAAATGGGAAGTTTACAATTTATGATACATTAACAATTCCTATTTATTATTATCAGGGTTTAACTGCATACAAACTAATTTATCGATTAGATTCATTAGATAGTTTAGGAAATTTAATAGGTTCTCAAAACAGGTATCACTTTTTTGTTTATAAAAAAGACGATATTTTCGGCTATATTTATAACAGCTTTGATTCCAAGGTTGCTACTAAGGTATCAGCAGATTCAATGCTTAAACATGGAATTTGGTGTGAAGCTAATAATTTGTATTCTGGATTTTCACAGAATATAATACAACTTGTGTCGACATATAGCAATAAAGATTCTGGCACATTACATGAGTTTTACGTTTACCGGCGAAAAAATGATTCAACAATAAGTGGTAATTTTTCTCTTAGCTTTTCTGATAAAATTAAAGGTATAGAATACAGTTTGTCTAAAGAACTTGATAGTTTAAAAGGTATGAAATTGTACAATGTAAAAATGGAAGGCCATATACAATCTCAAAAGAAAGGAAAAATTGTTTATGACACCTTGAGAACAGTTGATGATTTAAAGGAAATTGTTATAAAAGATAGTATAGAGATATTGCAATACTTTACCAGGTATAAAAAGGATTGTTTAAGGAAAGAGTTTTCACAATGAAAATATTAAATTTAAGAAATTACAGGTGTGTGCCTCTCTGAATAATGACACACATCCTAACGAAAACCCTGCTCAGATATTAAGTTGATTTTTTCAGTTTTAAACCTCCTAAAACCGTAAAAACAATTTCAGGTAAATGGTATAATCATCAGTGGTTTCCCAAGCCCTTTCTGCCCGGCTTCTATATATATATTCACCTTTTTCGGTGCCCGCAAAACTAAATGTACAGTTGCCTTTTTTGCCATTCCCACATCCTAAAACTTCTACACCAACATAAAAAGTTTTTTCGGTAAATGTAAAATCATAAGGGGTGAGGTCAAATTCGGATACTTTAGAATCCAGCGATAACCTGTTTACAAATAAGCTAATAGAATCTGCAAAGATCTCATCCGTTGGCTCTCCATTTTCAACATTGCGTATACGGAGGCGCAGCAAACAGGTATCGCAGGTATTTCCGGCTTTTAACCTGATCTTATCTATTTTAAATTTTTCATAAGGAAGTGTAAAGATCCGTCCTATTTCTCCGCCAGTTCTTTCATGGTTCCAGCTTCTGTAATATCCAACAGTTTCAGACTTTGAGCCAATTACTTCATGCGAATTGAAGACAGTAACGCCCCCCATGTTTTTTACAATTTCAGAAAGTACAAATTCGGATCTTTTAGCAGCTACGGATACCGGCAGTTTAATACTTTTATAACCTACAGAAGAAATTAAAACAGTATCGCTGTTTTTTGGATCGGGTACCCGCAGTGAAAAGCTTCCAGTAGAATTTGTCATTGTTTCCACGCCCTTGCGGTTTATGATCTCAACATTCACAAAAGAAGCTGGCGTAGCATCATCCTTATAAAATACTTTTCCTTCTATAGTTGTCTGAGAAAAAACAATACCGGGCATCAATAAACTAGCAGCAGTTGTAATAAATGCAATAAAGAACCAATAACTTTTATCTTTCACCGGTATAGAGTATGATTGTTAACAATAAAATTTTTGCAAAGGTATGCAATACTGTATAAGCAGCCATTGTTTTAATAAGAGGGAAATGTTAAAAGAAATGCTGCTTGACGGATTAATTTTTTATTGTATTTGGATAATCAAAAACCAACTGGCAAAATGTTTTTACCCCTACAAACAACTGGCTGTCATCGATCATAAAATCGGGTGTATGATGTGGTGGCGCATTCTTAGCATCGGTACCACGTGGCATTCCGCCAAAATAAAAAAAGAAAGCAGGAGCCTTTGTACCAAAAAAGCTGAAATCTTCGGCGCCGGTAACCCATTCCATGGGCCGTACATTGCTTTTACCGGCAGCGGTTTGCAGCGAGGGTAACATTTTTTCAACCAGTTCAGGAGTATTATATGTTACCAGTGTTTTGTTATAAAAAATTACTTCAGCAGTAGCATTGGATGCTTCTGCAATTTTTGCTGCCGTAAATTTCATACGTTCCTGAACATCCTGCTGCATTTTACTGTCCAGTGTTCGTAAGGTTCCTTCCATAAAAGTTTCTTCAGGAATAATATTGAAACGTACACCACTGTTTATTTTTGCAACAGTAATTACAACGGGTGCTTTGGTCAGGTCCATTTGCCTGCTAACGATATTTTGAAAGCCCTCAATGATCTGTGCCGAAACAGCAATAGGGTCAACGCCCAGCCAGGGTTGTGATCCGTGAGATGATTTTCCTTTTACTTTTACGGTAAACATATCTGCAGATGCCATAAAAGAACCAGGTTTGTATTGTATATCTCCGGCCGGTATCCATGATTCGATATGCATTCCAAATATCACATCCACTTTGGGGTTGTCCATAACACCTTCTTTTACCATCAATGCAGCTCCGCCTTCTTCCCCCTCAGGCGGGCCTTCTTCTGCAGGTTGAAAAATAAATTTTACTGTACCTGCAATATCTTTTTTTATGCCGGCTAAAACCTTTGCAGTGCCAATGAGCATAGCCACATGTGCATCGTGCCCGCAGGCATGCATTACAGCAACTTTTGTGTTTCCATACATAGTGCTGTCCTTTGACGCATAAGGAATATTCACTCTTTCTTTTACAGGTAGTGCATCCATATCTGCTCTTAAAGCAATAACAGGCCCCGGCTTACCACCTCTTAAAATGGCAACAACACCGGTTTTGGCAATCCCTGTTTTTATTTCAAGCCCGAGGTCCTTTAATTGTTCAACAATATATGCAGCGGTTTTAAATTCCCTGTTGCCCAGTTCGGGATACTGATGAATATGCCTTCTCCATTGGGTCAATTGATCCTGGATGCTTTGGGCCTTTTGCGCAATAGCAGAATTTAACTCCTGTGCAGATAAATTTTTAATAAAAAATAAAGTGATAAAAATCAGAATATATTTATTTTTTTTCATTGATAATGATAGGTTTAGACCGTAAAGTGCCGTTTGTAAAATTGTTGATAAGATACTTATTTATTTTGAGCAACATTAATTTATTGTTCGTAATATTGTGAAACTAATTTTTAAACTTAAAAAATATTGAGTAAACAAAGCGCTTATGAATAAAATTTTTACTTCTGCACTTACATATTAATTACCCCTGTAAGAAAAATCCAAAGTAATTTTTTAATTGTAATCCTTTTTTTATAAAAGCGATATCAACCTTTTTTTATCACCCCAATTATGTATTCTAAATTTAAACAACATCAATTATGAGAAAAATTTTCCTCTTTATTGTTCCGTTGTTATTTTGTGTTTTTAGCATAAATGCACAAAATAAAAACGCTGAAGAGAATGCAGCTTTCAGTTTGGTAAGCGGAAGCAAAGCCAAATTAGGATTGTCTGCAGAAGACCTTAGTAATGCGAAGGTTTACAGTACTTCCTACGATGATGCGTCACGTATCAGAATGGTTTACTTAAATCAGACATACAAAGGAGTTCCTGTTTTTAACCAGTTGCTGGTACTTGCTTTCAGAGATGGCAATTTGCTTTCTCAGGCTGGTGCATTTAACCACAGCCTGGAAAAATTTGCTGCCGTTAAATCGGCTATGCCTGCTGTTACTGCAGCTTCTGCTGTACAGTCAGCTATTTCAGACAGGGGCTTACATGCTTCTCAAATGGCAATTGCCATTAACTCTAAAGACAATGGCAACAAAGTTGAGTTCAGTGATATGGGAATTTCTCATAGTAACATTACTGCTCAGTTAATGTGGACACCGGTTGAAAATTCTAATGAAATGCGTTTATCATGGCATGTTTTTATAGAATCTAAAGTTACCGCTGATATGTGGATGGTAAGAGTTGATGCTGAAAACAACAGCATTTTAGGTTTAGATAATTATACCGATTACGATAATTGGGGAACAACTGGGGCAAACGAGTCAGTGAGGTATCCTGCATTTGCTTATGGCAATTTACAGTCATCTACTGTAGAAAACCCAGGTTTTGAATTTAAGCATTTTGAAGATCCTTCTGTGGTTACAACAGCATCTTACCGTGTTGTACCTTTTCCTGCAGAAGCACCAAGTTTTCCATTGGGAGCGCATGCACTAAGGACTGATCCATGGACTGCGGCACCCGGTAACGCTACTACTTTAAAATGGCATACCGGTGCAGGAGCAACCGATTATAACTATAGCCGTGGTAATAATGTCTGGGCTTACCATGACAATACGCCTCCTTTTGATCAGGGTGGTAGTATTGCCAAATCTGCAAGTTCAACCACAGCTTTACCTAATCTGACTTTTGATTTTACACCAGATTACACGGTTGCACCTACTCAATCTACTCCGGTACCGAATCAACAATTTAATATATCCAATGTGTTTTATTGGAACAACGTTATTCATGATGTGATGTACGTTTATGGTTTTACAGAGTCTTCTTTTAACTTTCAGGATGATAACATGGGAAGAGGTGGAGCCGGTAACGACCATGTAAATGTTGAAGCACAGGATGGTTTTACCACCGGAAATGCAAACTTCGGTACACCAGCCGATGGTGGTAGTGGAAGAATGCAAATGTACCTGTGGACTGGCGGAGGCGTTACCAGGGATGGTGATGTTGATAATGGAGTTGTTGTGCACGAATTCGGACATGGTATCAGCAACCGTCTTACAGGCGGTGGCTCAGCTGCATGTTTGGGAAATGCAGAACAAATGGGAGAAGGATGGAGCGATTACTATTCATTGATGTTTACACAAGACTGGTCAACTGCAACACTTAATACCGGTTTTAACTCTCCAAGAGGTATTGGTACTTATGCCTTATTTCAACCTCCTACAGGTTTGGGTATTCGTGGCCAAAGATATTGTACTGATTTCGCAATAAACAATAGGGTGTATTTAGCATCTTTACCAGTTGGCCCTCATCCAAGAGGTGAGATATGGTGTGCTACTTTATGGGATATGACCTGGAATATCATTAACCAGGTTGGTACCATAAATCCTAACCTGTACAACTTTGCTGGTGGTGGCGGTAATGCCATTGCATTAAAGCTTGTAACTGAAGGATTGAAAATGCAACAATGCAGTCCAGGTTTTATTAGTGGAAGAAATGGTATTCTGGCAGCTGACCAGGCACTTTATGGCGGACTTTACAGTTGCGCTATCTGGGAAGCATTCAGAAGAAGAGGTATGGGCGCATTTGCATCTGAAGGTTCTACCGGAAGTGTAACTGACCAGGTTCCTGACTTTACTCCTCCTATTACCTTAGGGGCTGTAGTAAGTGCATCAACTATTCCTGAAGGATCTAACTTAACTTATACAAACAGTATAACTACCTGCACTGCAGCAACTAATTATACTTTAAGAGATACGTTGCCTACCAATGTTACTTATGTTAGTGGTGGTACTTATGACGCACCTAACCGTGTGGTAAGTTTTGCTGTTAACCAGGCAGCCGGAACAACTAACTATCCATTCATTGTAAATGTAAACCCGGGTTCTTATTTCCCGCCGGCTACTTTATTTACTGAACCTGTTGCAACTGCAAGTATACCTGCAGCATGGGTAACAACTGCTCCGGCCGGAACAGTTTGGTCAGTATCAACAACTGTAAGTAACAGTGCCCCTAATTCTTTCTTTGTACCAAATGTGGCTATAGCCGGAGATTCAAGGCTGGCAACAACAGCTTCTTTTGCTTTACCACTCAATTCATATCCTGAATTAAGTTTCTGGCACAGGTGGAATACCGAAGACGGATGGGACGGAGGTGTTGTGGAGATCAGTACCAATGGTGGTACTACCTGGAATGATGTTGGCGCTGCCAATTTTACCTTAAATGGATATAATGCAGGCCTGGGAGCAGCTCCTACCAATGCATTATCCGGCAGATCAGCATTTACCGGCCTTCAGGCTACTTTCATCAATACAAAAATTAATTTAGCTTCTTATAACGGTCAGTCTGTAATGATACGTTTCCGTTTTGGATCAGATGACAATACAAGTGCTCCAACTGCACCTGCAGGCTGGTGGGTTGATGATATTACACTTAGCTACAAAGCTGCTGTAAATATGCGTTCAAGCTTATTTAACGCATCAAATACAAGGGTAGCATTTAGAGATATGATCACCGAGATAACACAAGTTGTAAACTGTGCCCCGGTTATCAATACACAACCTGTGGACGTTACTACATGTGCAGGTTCATCTGTTAGCTATACCTGTATTGGTTCAGCAACCGGTGGCGTTACCTATCAGTGGCAGATAAGCACTACAGGTATTGGTGGTACTTATACCAACCTTGCAAATGTTGCACCTTATTCAAATGTTACTACTTCTACAATGACCATTAACCCAACTGCTGTTGGCTTAAATGGTAACTACTATCGTTGTGTTGTAACCGGTACCTGTGCTCCAAATGCTACCAGTAATCCTGCCGGATTATTTGTTGCAGCAGCATCAACACCTGGTACTGTTACACCGGCAAACTCAAGTGTTTGCGGAACAACTAACAGTGGTACGTTGACTGTAGCTGGTTTTAATGGTAGCGTGGTACGTTGGGAATCTGCAACCAATATTGCAGGACCATGGACACCAATTGCCAACACAACCAATACTTATACTTTCTCTAATATTACGCAAACCATGTACTATCGTGCGGTAACGCAATTTGGTACTTGTGCTTCAGCCAATTCAAGCATAGCTACTGTAACATTTGCTGCAGCTGCACCTATGACTATTGTTGCTGATCCAGGCACTACTATATGTGAAGGAGATCCTGTTAGGTTAACAGCCTCAGATATGTCTGGTGGCGGACCTCCAACACCAGTATCTATTACGCATTCAACTTCACCAGCAGTAACTGCGGGCTCTGTTTCCTGTGGTACCGCTGTAACAACAGCAGCAAACAGCTTCTGGCGTGTTTATGACCTTACTACATTCGCTTCAATAACCGGTCCGTTTACTATCACCAATGTTCCTTTTGGTGTTGAATCATCTACCGGTGGCCCTCAGAATGTTACTGTAAATCTTTACACGCAAACAGGCGCAGCGTTCCCCGGAGGTACACGTACATTGATACGTACACAAACCTTTAGTGTGCCAAACCTTACACTTACCTCATACAATGCTGTATTTACTACACCTGTAACCGTACCTAATAATTCGGTAGTGGTTGTAGAAGTTGCTACAGCAGGTGCTGTAGGTACCAGGTTCTTTATTGGTAGCAACGCTGCAGCAGAAACAGGAATCAGTTACCTGTCGGCAGCTGCCTGTGCTATTACTACGCCAACACCTACAGCAACCATAGGATTCCCTAATATGCATATCTTATTAGGATTGAGTGGAACTGTACCAGGTTTAGGCCCTATTACAACAGGAACTTTCCTTTGGAGCCCTGCTGCAGGTTTAAGTTCTACGACTTCAAACCCTGTTGCGGCTTCTCCAATGAACACGACTACATACACTGTTAATCATAATAATGGTGCAGGTTGTATACGCCAGGCAACTATTACTATAACGGTTAACAAACGCCCTGTAGTAACCACACAACCTGCCAACCAGGTAAGTTGCGTAGGAAGTACAGCGACCTTTACTGTTGGTGCAACCGGTACCGGCCTTACCTACCAATGGCAGGTAAGTACAACTGGTTGTGCTGGTCCATGGACCAACTTAACCAATACTGCACCTTATTCAAACGTAACAACAGCAACACTTACTGTTAGCCCGGTAACTTTAGCTATGAGCGGTTATGCATACCGTGTTATAGTAAACGGTACTTGTGCTCCGTGGAATCCACCGACCAATGTATCTAACTGTGCTGTTTTAACTGTTAATCCAAACCCAACTGTTGCTATTACACCTGTAGGCCCGGTATGCGGTGGTGTTGCAGGTATCAATGGTACACAATTATCAGTAGGAGTTTCTGCTCCGCCTGTACCAGGTGCAGTAACTGTAAACTCTGGAACGATCAACCTTGTTGTTCCGGATGGCGACGCCGTAGGTACAAGCACTCCCTTAACTATCGCAGGCGTGCCGGCTAATGCAACGATCACTAATATTTCAGTGACGCTGAATATGCCGCATACTTACCCGCATGATATGATCATTGGCCTGAAGGGACCTAGTGGCCAGGTATTGAGTTTGTATAAACACAATACCAATACTACCGTGTTCCCACCGGCCTCAATTCCAACTGCCGGATGGTTTAATGCAGTAGTTAATAAGACATCATCTACCGTATTCAGTACTGTTCCTACTCCTTTCAGGTACGGAATAACAGCTCCGGCCGGTCCTTACAAGGCAGATGCACTTAATGGCACTACCAGCGCAGGTTATACCATTCAAGATCAAACAGGTTTTGTTTCCAATGCAGCAAACTTTGATGCTTTATACACTACAGCTGCTTCTACGAACAATACCTGGACATTAGCTCTTTGTGATGGCGGCGCAGGTGACCCAGGAACTTTAGTTTCATGGAGCTTAACTATTGATTACACAACACCGGGCAGCGGCAGCGGACCAGTATTAACTTATGCTTGGTCTCCGGTAGCCGGATTGTATACCAATTCAATAGCAACTATACCTTATACAGGAACGAACTTACCAACTGTGTATGCAGCACCAACTGTACAAACAACTTATACAGTAAGGGGTACTGATGTGGCAACAGGATGTTTCTCTGATGCATCTGTATTAGTGAACTATACACCACCTGCACCAACAGTAACACCTAATCCGGTTGCTATGTGCGTGGGTGATGCGGCTGTTAAACTGAAGAGCACTTCACCAATAGTTGCTACAGCAGCTGTATGGAGCCCTGCAGCAGGATTATTCTCTAATGCTGCAGCTACAACTGCTTATGTAGCAGGAACCAGGGTTGATTCAGTATGGGTAAAACCTGCAACAGCTGGTGTTTATACCTACCAGGTTACGACGAATAATTTCATTGGTGTAACGGCAACGCCAACAACACCATTGGGAGGTACCAATACCAATGCTGTAATTCTCTTTAATGTAAGGAATAACAATACTTTCCCGGTAACATTCAGCAATATATCAAGTAATGCTTCAGTTTCGGGTGCGGTTACATCAACAGTATACTATAACACAACGGCTATTGCAGGCCCACCTGCTGCAATTACTGCAGCTAATGGCTGGAACCAGTTTGGTACCGGTGCCAGTACAGTTACTGCAGGCGTTAATAACCTGCTGATAAGCGGCTTAACACTTACAATTCCTGCAAATACCACTTATGGTATTGCACTGGAAATGTTAGGTGCAGGCGGTCCTGCTTACTCCAATGGAGTAGGTACGATCCAAACTTACAGTAGTGGTGGTTGCGATATCATTACTGACGGTAATGTTGGATGGGGCGGTTTTGCAGTTCCTGCTCAGCCGTTAAACAATCCAAGGAACTTTAATGGTAGTGTTACCCTCGTGGCAGCTGGTCCTGGTACCTGTCAGTCACCTGCAAGAACAGTTACAGTAACGCTAAGCGATACAACTATTCTGAATGCACAGTTACCAGCTAACCAGGTTATCTGTACTGATAAGGTAGCTACATTCACTGTAGGAGTTACAGCCGGAACCGGCCCTCATACCTACCAGTGGCAGGTTAGCCCTACCGGTGTAGCTGGTCCGTTTACCAATATTGCCAATGGTGGTGTTTACAGCGGGGCTACAACAGCAACGCTGACCATTACAGCGCCTCCGGTAACGATGAACGGATATGCATACCGTGTTATTGTAAGCGGTCCATGTGCTGCTAAAACTTCAAGAGTTGCTACATTAACGGTTAATCCATTGCCTGTTGTTACTATTAGTGCTTCTGCTACTTCCCTATTACCGGGAATGATAAGCACGCTGACCTCAACCGTAACACCAAACGCTGCTGCAACCTTTAGCTGGATACGCAACGGAGTTGTGTTGACCAATCCTGCACAAGGTGTGGTTAGTGGTATAGGCACAGGTACTTTGGTTGTAGATGTAGATGGCATGGGTGATTATCAATTAAGGGTTACTGATGTTAATAATTGCACCAGTATATCCAACACGATCACCATCCGTGATTCTGCCAGTGGCAGATGCTTCATCTATCCAAACCCGACCAGTGGTGTATTCCAGGTGAGGTACTATAGTGCAGCCAGCAATGTGTTGCCAAGATCATTGACCATCTTTGATTCTAAAGGCGACCGTGTATTCACTAAGTTCTATACCATCGGAAGGCCTTATGACAGGATGGATGTGGATATGAGAGCTTATGGAAAAGGACTCTACTGGGTTGAGATCGGTGACCTGAATGGTAACCGTATAACCATGTGCAGAGTTGTGATCCAATAATAAAATAACTAAACAGTTATATGATCCTCCAGCCTTGGGCTGGAGGATTTTTTTTGTCGAAATGTACAGATTGGCCACTTGTACATTCTATATTAAACAGTGCTTGCAATTAAATAATTCTTTGCTTTTTTAATTTTAATTCATACTTTACTTTTCCCAGCTATTAAGAAATACATTATTTGATAACCGAAACTAAACTTATGAAACAGTTAAATAGAATTATAGTAATGCTTGTGTTTGTATTTCATTGCCAACTATTATATTCCCAATGTGACCTGACTAGACCTAAAGACGATTTTTCTACAATAAAGAAAGTTATAACGCAAGAACAAAAAATCATTAATGAATTAGCTTTATTAAGTGATAAAGCATCCTGGGAGTTATTCTTAAGATTTGCAAAAATTGATAGTTTGCTGAGAATAATTGTTACACATCAATGTGATTACACAAATAAAGGCTCTGGCATTGTAGAATCAATATTTTTTAAGTTTAAAAATGACAGTTTGATAAAAAAATTTAAATCTATTATTACTGAATCCGTTCGTGAGGGAAGTATATATTATACAGCCACAGTGTTTTTGATAAGTAAAGATGAATTAGAAAGATTTGCTTCATCAGAAATAGTCAAAGTTCGGGTTAAATTTCGTTCAGATTTCGATTATCCCGAAGTTGATGCAGATATAAAGAAAAAATTCAGCGAGAGAGTAGTAAAAAATGCAAACTGTCTATTTCTTGATTTAAAATAATAGTTCCATATCCCCCGATTTATCGGGGGGATTTTTTTATGGAGATAACCTGTCTTTAATGTTGATTATTTAATGATCAAATGCTTTCACTTCTCATTTATAAAGTGTAATTTGTTAATGTATCTATCCATCAAACCATTACTGCATGAATAAACTCTACCTACGCCTACATAATGCAACCCCTGATTTTAAAAAGCAGTTTTTAAGCATTGGACTGTTACTCTTTTTAATGTTGCATCCAGGTATACGCACCAATGCTCAATGTAATAATACAAATGCATCCGGAAGTGTAACAGCTCCTGCACCCGGTAATACAGCACAAATAAATGCCTGCGCTTTTGCAGGAGATTATTCCACAATCAATGCTGTTACATCGTCAACATCTTATACTGTTACAAGTAGTACCATAACACCAACATGGGACTATTTTACAATCAGGCAGGGAACTGCGGGCGGACCTGTGATAGCGTATGGAGTTTCGCCATTAACATGGACTTCAGTGGCGGCAGGTACTTATTATGTGCATGTTAATTCATATTATGCCTGTGGTACACAGGCAACATGCCGTACAACTGCCATTACCAATAACGGACCCTGTACGCCACCTGTGATCAACGTTACGCCCAATATTACCTGCGGGAATGCGGGCTCTTGTGCAACCCTTACAGCAAGCGGGGCAGATACTTATACCTGGTTTCCTTATACCGGATTATATTCAAACTGCACTCAAACAGTTCCATATACAGGAGGCAACGCCCCTGTTGTTTATGCAGATCCTTTTGTCTATACTACCTATACAGTTACTGGAAAGATCAATGCAACAGGCTGTACAGGTACAGCAACCGCTGCAGTTAATACCAGGCCACGTCCACCTTCAGTAACGCCACCATCAGTTAATATGTGCCTGGGTGAACCTGCAGTGAAATTAAAAGTTACGGCACCGGGCAATCTGCAGTTTTGTTCAGGGCCACTTAATCTTGCAGTACCAGATAATAATGTAGCGGGTGTTTCAAACAGTGTTGTTGTTTCTGACATACCGTTAAGTTGCTTTATTAACGGTATGTCTGTAACCATCAACATGACACATACAAGGGTGGGAGATATGGTTTTTGTATTGAAAGCACCTAACGGGCAGGTTCATAACCTGGATTATCATCTTTCTGCAACAGGTGGTAGCGGAACTACAACCGGTTTTGTAAATACGGTCATCAGTTGGACCGGATTTCCTGCTTTGAGCAGCGGCACTAATCCATATACAGGTACTTTTAAGGCAGATGCACAAACCATTCCTGCCAGTGGCTTTGGCCCTACAGGCCCTACAGGAATGCAGGCAACTAATTCTAACTGGAGTAGTTTGCTTACTGCGATCAACGGAACCTGGACTTTAGGAATGTATGATGGCAGGGGTGCAGAAGTTGGTATATTGAATTCATGGTGCCTCAATATAAATTCATCCTGCGCTGTTACAGGCCCCCTTTTTGGAACTTTGCCGGTTTGGTCACCCCTGGCCGGATTGTATTCAGATGCAGGGGCTAATTTTGCTTATACAGGAGCGCCTGTTGATTCGGTATGGGTAAAACCCGGAACATCGGGCTCATATACTTACCAGGTAGTTGTGTCCAGTTTGCCGGTGCCCCCGGTATCCTTCACCAATTCAACACCCATTACCATTCCTGTTGGAGGCAATGCCTCACCTTATTCATCAGATGTAATAGTAAGTGGATTACCAACTTCAGGAGTTTCGGTAAGATCAGTTGTACTTCATGGTGTAACGCATACTTCCTCCGAAGATATTGATGTGATACTTCAATCACCATCGGGGCAGAATGTTATATTGATGTCGGATGTGGGTGGAGCTAATGCAGCCAATGCAACTTATACTTTAATGGATGCAGGCCCGGCTATGAGTATAACAGGCGCTAATGCAACGGGAACATATAAACCAACCAATAACGGAGTGCCTGATAATTTTCCGGCACCCGGCCCGGGTAATGTTTCACAATCATCTCCGGCAATAGCCAACTTTACAGGTAATCATAATGGCGGGTGGAGGCTGTTTGTATCAGATGATGATGGTACCGCGGGGCAGGGAAGTATTGCCGCTGGTTTTACTATTAACTTTGATATAAATGTACCAACCTGTTTTTCACCACCGAGGTCGGTAGTTGTTAGCGTTGGCTTGCCGCTTACCATAACTACACAACCGGTTAACAGGAGGGTTTGTACAAATACATCTGCTTATTATACTGTTAATACTTCGGCATCGGGCACACTTACCTATCAATGGCAGGAAAGTACCAATGGTGGCGCTTCTTATACTGATATTAATGATGGCGGGGTTTATAGTGGAACCACAACCTCCATGCTCACTGTATCCCCATCATCTATGAGTATGTCGGGTAATTATTACAGGGTAATGATAACCGGTTCGGGGCCATGTACCACTGTAACATCTGCCGGGGCACTGTTAACTGTAGATCCATTGCCGGTTGTTGTGATAACAGCTAATCCATTAATTATAGGGCCGGCTCAAACAACTACCATTTTAAGTACGGTTACACCAAACCCGGCAGCAACTTATAGCTGGTACCACAACAATTTTGTTTTGCCGGGTGCAGTGTCATCAAGTTTACTGGTGAATTATGGCGCCCCGGGAAATTACCATTTGCGGGTTGTTGATATTAACGGCTGCAGCAGCTTCTCGAACGCAGTAACCATTGCAAATTCATTTGCTTTAAACACGTTTACCTATCCTAACCCCAATGGAGGTGTTTTCCAGGTAAGGTATTCCAGTGAACCAAATAATGTATTGCAACGATCATTAACAGTATATAATAATTGGGGAGAAAAGATCATCACCAGGAATTTTACGCAAACTGTTCCTTATCAAAAAATAGATATAGATGTGAGGGCACATGGTAAAGGGCTTTTTTGGGTTGAGATGAGAGATGCCAATGGTAAGCGTTTGGCGATAAACAGGGTGGTGGTGCAGTAATAAAATTCAAAAGTAAAAAGTCAAAATTCAAAAAAGGCTCCGTAGAGTTGGGTTCCTTTTTTGAATTTTGACTTTTTACTTTCATGTTATGCTACAGGCGGAGGGGCATCATTATTGCCATTGCTACCGGGTGATGGCGTTAATACATAATCATTAAACTTAGCTTCGTTCACATCTTCATAAACGCTTTTGCCCACACTGGCCAGTTTGCTCATTTCGGCCCAAAGTGTGTTGCCCTTATTTATGCGTTCCTGCGTTTCCACATCACGGTTTTCCACGGCATCTTCAATAGCATCAATATCATTATCAAAGTGTGTTGCCAGCGTTTTTAGTGCGTCTACCTGATCAGCAGTTAAACCCTGCGGTTCCAGGTCGGGTAAATATTTGGTTGCCATACGCACCACTCTTTTTGCCAGCCGGCAAAAATCTGCATCCGAAACTTTGGTCAGATCTTCAAAGCCAAAATTACTGTATTTGCCTTTGCCGCTATATACAATATCAGCCATGTTCCTAACCGAACGGATGGCAATTTCCGCTTCTTTCCTGGTAGCATTCTTTTTTATCGTGGCATCTTCTACCAGGCCCAGCAGTTCAGCATCTGTACTGTGCTCATCAAAATTGGTGATGAGCTCACGTAAATGTTTAATGAAGCCATCTGTAATTTTTCGGGCAGCCAGATCAGTAAGGTCTCTGGTTAGGGTGGTTGCAAGCCCGTCGGCTTTTTGTTTTAGATCGCCATCCGAAAGCGAATACATGCGGGTAATGATTGATTGTGACATAATTGAATAGTTTAGGGATTAAATAAAAGTCTAAAGTAATAGTTAGCATTAAAATTTCATATACTTTAAATACATAAATTATCCACAGAGTTTTGCACATATACAAATCAATTGTAAAGTTTCGGATCGTTTTAATCTTGGCCCAAGTCCCTTTACCCTGGCTACGCTTACTAAAGCATTGGTTACGGTTTTAAAAGTATCAGCGGCGGCATCTGTTAGGGCAAATTCGCTTTCCGTTGAGGTAGATTCTGCCACCGTTGCAGTTGCTTCGCTTCCCGTTGTGGTTGCTTCGATTCCCGTTGAGGGAGCTTCGGTCACTTTGACATAAAATGATGCAGAATTGGGTTAACTGGTAGAGGAGAGGGTTTAACTGTGAGTGAAGATGTACCCACAAGTATTTACCGTGCCGGTAATGTGAAGCGGCAGTTAATATGGTACTGTTTAAGTATTGTACTTTGTAGGGAAGGAGATTGGGAATGAAAGGGGATTTATACGAAAAGGTGTGTATAGTTAGAGAGTTGGTGGCAATGCTATTGAGCAACATTCTTCTTTACAGCAACTTTTTTAACAGGTTTTGTTTTGGAGGTAGTCTTTTTAGATATACTAGGTTTTATTTGCTCTTTTATATGACCTAAAAATTCTTGAGGGTCTACGAGAGGTAAATAGAAATCTGCCAACATAGTTCCTGAGAGTTTGTAGGACAACATCCCTCTTGCACTTGAAACTGCCGTTCCAACAAATGTTAACATGAAAAAGTCGGGTATTTCAAAACCTTTTTCTTTAAGTTTTAAAATCTCTTTTAAGCCTTTGACTTCATAACCAGTTGTAGTAACAAATTTTGACAATTCTAATTCAATACCGTCAACCTTATATTTATAGAACACAGTTAAGGTGACAAAGAATTGTTCTTCTGGCAACTTCCAGTCAAAACCAAGATTAAAGCCAATACTTAATTTTTTTGGATCAATTTTTTTTACGTTGTCAGCTTTAAAGACAAACTCTTCTTCCTTGATTTTAATAATTGCTATAGAAACAGGACTCGGCATAAATATAAATTTATTTAAGAAAGACCAACAAACTGATTCGCTAAATGAACACCACCATAATTAACAGGAAAGCTTGTTCCTGTCTTTTTAAGCAAAATGGGTTCATTATTTTGTTGTTTTTCAATTTTTATATGTTTAGTAAAATTGATTGAAACATTAATGCTAATTTTTGACTCTTGTGCAGCATCAAGGGCTCCTATCGAATCAAGAAATACACATTTTTCTAAATTCTCAAATTTCAAAAATGGAACTTTTTCGATTGCAAGACTAAGTTCAATAAACTTACTAATTTTGTGGTCAAAGTCTCCATTTAAAATTTGGGAAATGTATCCTTTGCTTACGCCAAGTTTTTTTGAAAAATCTGTTTTTGAAATTTTGTTTTCACATAAATACTTTTCAACCTGTTCGTATAAAGCACTTTGGAATTTTACTAACCAATATTCTTTACTGCTAATTAATTCTTTTCTGGTTATCATTTTTGAATACTTTTTAAATATCTACTTTTATAAGACCTGAATTTAGGAATATCATCTTTTTGAGTGTTTTTGTAGCCTCCGTATGCTACAATTTTCCCTGTTTTTTCCATATGAAAAGCATAAACTCTTAAATGTTTAGACTTAAATTCATACTCTTTAACTGATTCTTTGTTTGGGGTTATATCTTTAAATTTTGTTTGTGGCAGCATGTTCAGTTGGGAAACCTGATTCATCAAGGTGAATATTTTTAATAACTCCGAATAATACTGCCTGTTACCCTTTATTGCTTCACAATAGTCATCAAATTGACTATTGTCATCAACAACAAGTTCAAAGAATAGTTGTTTCCCAACAACCGCTTCTAACTTCTTTAAAACAAATGTAGACATAAATTGTTTACTTCAAACTAAACTTCTATAAAATTTCCTTACTTTTGCCGCCTCTTAACAAAAATAAGGATAAAAGCACTTGCTTACAACATCGGTATTTTTTGCCGCTGTAGTTAGCCCGCATACCGTCGTCTGGTTTTTACTCCTTGGTCGGTGTCCCACCGACCAGAACACAATCTATTTACGCTTCGATAAAAGTTTAATAAAGATAAAATGTACAAGAGTGCGACGCCACTGAAGCTCAATAGGTAGTTAATTGCCTGGCTCAAAAAATACATTCCGGTCGGTGGGACACCGACCAAGGAGACGAACAAGAGGTGAAGTTATTTATATTCCCCAAACACCTTCCTCAACTCATCCGCTATCTCACCCAGCGTACAGTAATTTTCAACCGCCTCCAATACAGCAGGCATCAGGTTTCCGCCGCTGATGGCTTTTTCATGCAGGGTCTTTAATGAAGCAGCAACTTTGTTATTATCCCTTTTTAGTTTGAGTGCTTTTAGTTTTTCAACCTGTAGAGTTTGTACTTCTTCATCAACTTTAAAAACGGGTATTGTATTTTTTTCTTCGGACTGGAATTTATTTACACCCACAATAATTTTTTCACCGCTTTCTATCTGCCGCTGGTATTCATAAGCGCTCTTTGCAATTTCATCCTGCATAAAACCCTGCTCAATGGCTGCAACACTGCCGCCCATGGCATCTATTTTTTCAACCAGTTTCCATGCAGCAGCTTCCACTTCATTGGTAAGCGATTCAATGAAATAACTGCCCGCCAAAGGATCTACGGTATCAGCAGCGCCGCTTTCAAATGCAACGATCTGTTGCGTACGCAATGCAATGGCGGCAGCCGCTTCGGTTGGCAGGCTCAATGCTTCATCATATCCATTGGTGTGTAAAGATTGCGTGCCACCCAAGACAGCAGCGAGTGTTTGTAATGTTACCCTGCTGATATTATTGTAAGGTTGCTGCGCTGTTAAAGTACTTCCACCGGTTTGTGTATGAAAGCGGAGCATCATGGCTTTGGGATCTGTTGCGCCCAGTTCTTTCATCATAGCTGCCCACATGCGGCGTGCTGCCCTGAACTTGGCTACTTCTTCAAACAAATTATTGTGTGCATTAAAAAAGAAGGAGAGGCGTTTGCCAAAAACATTGATGTCGAGCCCTTTTTGTAAAGCAGCCTGCACATAAGCTTTACCATTGCTGAGTGTAAAAGCAATTTCCTGTACGGCTGTGCTGCCTGCCTCACGAATATGATAGCCTGAAATAGAAATGGTATTCCACTTGGGAACTTCTGCTGCACACCATTCAAAAATATCGGTGATGATACGCATGGAAGCCTTGGGCGGATAAATATAAGTGCCCCTGGCAGCGTATTCTTTTAAAATATCATTTTGAATGGTGCCTGATATCTTTTTAAGATCGGCTCCCTGTTTTTTTGCAAGGGCGATATAAAAAGCAAGCAAAATAAATCCACTGGCATTGATGGTCATGGAACTGGTTATCTCATCCAGCTTAATGCCTTTGAATAATATTTCCATATCCTCCAGGCTATCGATGGCTACGCCTACTTTGCCCACTTCGCCATCGGCCAATGGATGGTCGCTATCGTAACCGATCTGTGTAGGCAGATCGAAGGCAACGCTCAATCCATTCACACCCTGGCTTAATAAATAATGATAACGCTGGTTGCTTTCTTCGGCAGTTGAAAAACCGGCATATTGCCGCATGGTCCACAGTTTGCCACGGTACATATCAGGTTGAACGCCACGGGTGAAAGGGAAAGCCCCCCCAACCCCCGAAGGGGGAGTTAGGGCAAGATCGTCATGGGTATAGATCGTTTTTATTTCAATGCCGGAATCGGTAAACTTCTTTTTATCGGTAGCCATAAATTATAATATTCTCTTTGCTTCAAACTGCAATGCACTTAAAACCTTTGTACTTAGTTCGGCATTGGTACTTGCAACGTATTCGAGAATACGTTTGCTCAATTCAAAACCATTGGCATCTGATGGCAGTGTTGCTGCAAGCTGGTTGATGATAAAACTATTCTGGTCTTTTAAATTACCGATCGCTTCCCACATTTTAGGGTCAATATATATCTGCTGGCTCACATTATATTCATATTCTGTACGCAATGTTTCCAGTAAACTCAACTGCAGTTCAACAACCGTCATACCTGCGGCCGGTGTACGTGAGATAAGATTCTTTAATGAACTTCTTTCAGCATATAAAGTAAAGCGCTCCAGCGCCTGTAATTTCAGTTTGATCACTTCGTTGTTGATGCCCATTCGTTCCCTGAACTCATCTTTCATGCCTTTGAATTCTGCAAGCAGCCAGGCAATGGCAATAAAAAACATAAAAATGGCGCCGAAAATAATATTCTGAACAGTTCCTTCTGATAAATTCATAGATCGTTTGTTTAGGGCAAAATTAAGGGATTGTTACCTCACCCCAACCCCTCTCCTTGAGGAGAGGGGCTTTTAGGCCCTGCCCGGTTAAGGCTCTTTTTATTTTATTAAACCTATCATCTTTTTAACAAACAAAAATCCTATTTCGTAAAAGCAGCTTATTTGAATTAATTAATTTTGTACAAATGTCTTGATATGGAAACAACAACAACAGCACCTGTAACTTTAACAGCATCGGCAAAGGAAGAAATTAAAAGGCTCATGAATGAAACTGGGTTTGATAACAGCCAGGCTTTACGCATTGGTGTAAAGGGTGGGGGATGCAGCGGCATGACCTATGTTTTGGGTTTTGATACAAAAACTGAAAAGGATGAAAGTTTTGAGATAGACGGGATACCCGTTATTATGGAAAAGTCGCATGGTATTTACCTTATGGGTATGGAGGTTGACTGGCAGGGCGGATTGAACAGCCGTGGGTTTACTTTTAATAACCCCAATGCCAGCAAAACCTGTGGATGCGGAACGAGCTTTGCAGTATAATATTATTAGTCAACAATGAAAAAAAGGCGGCCTTTAAGGCCGCCTTTTTTATATGACAAAATGCAAAAAATTATTCAACATTAAAAAGCCGTTTAAAAACGGTAGGATTTGTCAGGCGCTTTTCATACTTTGTATTATTATTGAATATGTTGATAGTGACTCAACATAAAATCTTAATTAAGTATGACAAACAAAGACTATAATATTAAGCAGAAAATTGACCCTAAACTTAGAATGTATGAAAACTGTGAACAGGATATCAACGAAGTAAGGGCACACTTAAATGCAAACCTTTGTGTTACTACTAAAGCGCTTCCTAAAAAGCACTCGATGGGTTTTCAGAATTCAATGGAGGTACAGCCGCTGAGCAAGAAGCTGAAGAAAACCCATTTTAAAAAACCATCCAGTAATATCAGTTCGCATGTTTTTGTAAAACTTGCCGATCCAAAAAAAACTAACCTGTCGGGTGAAGTAGCCAGGAAAGATAACCTCGTATCAGCTTTTATTCCCTTAACCCAGCTGAATGCACTGGCAAAAAATGATAATGTTGTTGGCATTGAAGTACCACGTACGTTAAGGCTTTCGGAACCCATTGTTACAAACCGGTATGCGAATAAAAAAACAGCCAGCAACAATTTAGAGAAACTACGCAAAGACTATCCTCAAAAAAATAATGTGCTCATCGGTATTATTGATGTGGGAGGATTTGATTTTGCTCATCCAGATTTCCTGGATAAGAATGGGAATACCCGCTTTTTAAAAATATGGGACCAGGGAAGTTCTTTCAGGAAGCCTCCTTCTAAATTCAGGTATGGCGCCGAGTTTTTAAAAGAACATCTTGACAATGCTATCAAAAATGCAAAGGCTGCAGGTGTGCCGGCTGTTGCTTTGGAAAAGCAATCTTCCATGTCCATTGGTTCTCATGGTACGCATGTAACCAGTATTGCTGCAGGCAATTCAGGTGTCTTTTCCGAAGGAGATATTGTAGGTGTAGGTATCGCACTTAAAAAAAGTGACCTTGAGAGGCGTAAATCATTTTACGATTCTGCCTGCCTTGTTCATGCAGTTCATTATTTATTAGATGTTGCAAAAAAACTTGACCGTCCCATTTCTATCAACATATCCCTTGGTACCAACGGGCATGCACATGATGGAACCGATGCAGCCAGCCAGTGGATCAATTCGGAACTTGCATTGCCGGGCAGGTGTGTATGTGTGGCAGCCGGTAATGCAGGCCAGGAAAAAGCACTTACAGAAAATGACCAGGGTTATATCATGGGCCGTATACATACTGCCGGAAAGATAGAGGCCACGGGCCTTTCCAAAGATATCACCTGGACCGTGGCGGGTAATGGCATATCAGATATTTCTGAAAATGAACTGGAGATCTGGTATCAGCCGCAGGACAGAATATCAGTAATGATAAAACCCCCGGGCCTTGATTGGATAGGGCCGGTAAAACCCAATGAGTTTATTGAAAACCAGCAATTAAAAGATGGAAGCTTTATCAGCATTTACAATGACCTGTTCCATTTTTCAAACGGGCATAATTATATCGGAATTTATTTATCGCCCAATTATAAAGACGAAACTCAACTGATAGCAGTAAAGGCCGGCAACTGGCAGGTAAGATTAATTGGTGAGGATATCAGGAACGGCGAATTTGATGGCTGGATAGAAAGAGATGACCCGAGGCCCCTGGGAAATTTTGGCGATAAACAGAACTGGAATTTTCCTTCCTTCTTTGCAGAAAGATCGAACGTGGACAGTAATTCGATCAGTTCACTTGCCTGCGCCAATTATGTAATTGCAGTAGGCAATTATGATGATGCACAGGAAAGTATCAATATTTCAAGCAGCCAGGGTCCAACCCGTGATAAAAGAAATAAGCCTGAAGTGATTGCTTCGGGCACCAATATCACTGCAGCAAAAGGTTTTTCATCATCAGATGATGCCTGGATAAGTATGACAGGCACCAGCATGGCCAGCCCTTATGTTTGTGGTATTGCTGCCTGGATGCTTTCTATTGATAAAAACCTGACTGCTTCGCAGATACAGGGCATCATCATCAGGACCAGTACACCATTACCCGGCTGCGGTTATAAATGGAAAGATGATTGCGGTTTCGGCGTCATTAATCCCGAAGCATGTTTAAGAGAAGCAAAAAATATTCGCAACAAAAAAGATATAACCAATGACTATTAAGATCTTTCAATCCGGCAAAGGAGATGCACTGCTCATTTCAGGCACCAAAGTAAATATACTGGTTGATGGCGGTGTATCCGATGCTTATACATCCTTTATTTCAAAAGAACTGAACAAACTTAAAAAAGCAAATACCAGTATTGACCTGGCTTGTGTATCGCATATTGATGATGATCATATCGGCGGCTTTTTAAAAATGATTGAGGATATGGTTGACTGGCGTGTTTATGATTTTCATAAAAAACAAGGAGGTATTGCCATCAAGGCTCCAAAATCATTTCGCCCGGCAGATATTAAAGAGATATGGCACAATGCATTTCATGATGTTATTACAGACAATGCCGGTGAGATCGAAGATATGCTGGCAGCCAATGCAAATATATTATCTGCCAGTTCAAACCCAATACTTCAGGAAATGGGAGAGATAGCCCTGAGCAAAGGACAGGCCATCCAATTGAGCAAAAGATTAAAGCCAGATCAATTAAATATTCCACTTAATAAAAGAGTTGGTGGTAAGTTAGTAATGAGCCGCAAAGGAGCTAAACCAATTAAAATAGGAAGCCTAACCATCCGCATTATTGCGCCCTTCCAGTCCGACCTGCTTAAACTGCGTAAAGAATGGAATGAATGGCTGGCAGAAAATAAAAAAGCAGTAAAAGGTATCAAAGAAAAAGTGGAAAAAGATGCTGCATTCCTTGGCAACAGTACATTCCCAAATATTGCCATCAATACGGCACTGGCAAATGAACTGGCTCCTTTTCTCTTAAACCAACTTGATCTTGACAATGCAGAGAAAGTGCTGGGCAAGCGGGAGAAAGTTACCACACCTAACCTTGCTTCTATCATGTTTTTAATTGAAGAAGGGAATAAAACTGCGTTGATGACCGGTGACGGGCATTGGGACGATATTTTTAAAGGCCTGCAGGCAATTAAAAAACTGAACCTCAAAAAAGGGCTTCATGTTAACGTATTAAAAACGCAGCATCATTTGTCTGAGCATAATATCAACGCTGCGTTTTGCAATAAGATAACTGCAGACCATTATATTTTTTGTGGCAATGGAGAGCATGAAAACCCTGACCTGGATGCATTGAAAATGCTTATTGAATCCCGGACAACCAACCCGGCTATTACACCTGAAGCAAAGAATAATTTTACCTTATGGTTCAACAGCAGTTCTGTTGTAAGCAGTAAGAAAGCTCATATGTTGAAGATAGAAAAGATGGTCAAAGATTTTGCGGCAAAACATAAAAATGTAAAATTTAAGTTTATGAAAGATGCAGCTTCTTTTATGACTTTAACGGTGTAAGGGAACAGAGAGCTACAGTATTGATATTTTAAATCTATTTTTAAAAGAGTCTTCTAAAAAATGGCTCTTTTTTTTATTAATTGATCATTAAATCGAAGTTGCACCATTAAGTAAATCACAATTATCATAACTTTATTCTTTTAAACATCTAAATAAAAAAATACTATGGAAAATAATGTGAACAACGAAAGTGCAGCCAAATGTCCGTTTCATGGCGGAACGCCAAAATCGACTGCAGGTAGTGGCTCCCGCAACCGTGACTGGTGGCCCAATCAACTGAAATTAAATATTCTCCGTCAGCATTCTTCATTGTCTAACCCTATGGATAAAGGTTTTGATTATGCAACAGAATTTAAAACGCTTGACCTGGATGCTTTGAAGAAAGATATTTTTGACCTGATGACAACTTCGCAGGATTGGTGGCCTGCCGATTACGGCCACTATGGACCTTTCTTCATCAGGATGGCATGGCATAGCGCAGGTACCTATCGCATACATGATGGAAGGGGAGGTGGAGGAAGTGGTACACAACGCTTTGCTCCATTAAACAGCTGGCCCGATAATGTTAATCTTGATAAAGCACGTTTGCTGCTTTGGCCGGTTAAAAAGAAATATGGCCGCAAAATTTCCTGGGCCGACCTGATGATACTCGCCGGTAACTGTGCTTTGGAATCGATGGGTTTTAAAACCTTTGGTTTTGGTGGTGGCCGTGCAGATGTTTGGGAACCGCAGGAAGATGTTTACTGGGGTTCGGAAAAAGAATGGCTGGGAGGGGATGTTCGTTATGCACATGGTTCTCACGGTGTGGAAGAAGAACATGGTGTATTGGTATCGGATGATGATGCTGATGGAAAAATTCACAGCCGCAATTTAGAAAAACCATTGGCTGCGGTGCAAATGGGTTTGATCTATGTAAACCCCGAAGGTCCCGATGGAAACCCGGACCCGATAGCTGCAGCAAAAGATATTCGTGACACATTTGCACGTATGGCCATGAACGACGAAGAAACTGTAGCATTGATCGCAGGCGGACATAGTTTTGGTAAAACACATGGTGCTGCTTCTTCTGAGCATGTTGGTAAAGAGCCGGAAGCTGCCGGCATTGAAATGCAGGGACAGGGTTGGAGCAACAGTTTTGGTAAAGGGTATGGCGCCGATACCATTACCAGCGGGTTGGAAGGTGCCTGGACAACAACGCCAACAAAATGGAGCAATAACTTTTTTGAGAACCTTTTTGGATACGAATGGGAACTTACCAAGAGTCCTGCCGGCGCACAACAATGGAAACCAAAAGATGGGGCGGGAGCAGGTTTGGTTCCGGATGCACATGATGCATCAAAAAAGCATGCGCCTTTTATGCTTACTACCGATCTCTCTTTAAGGCTTGATCCGGAGTATGAAAAAATATCAAGACGTTTTCTTGAGAACCCCGACCAGTTTGCAGATGCTTTTGCAAGGGCCTGGTTTAAACTCACACACCGTGATATGGGGCCTGTTGTGCGTTACCTGGGTAAGGAAGTACCAACAGAAGAATTGATATGGCAGGATCCGCTACCTGCTGTTACACATAAACTGGTTGATGAAAATGATATCACTGCGTTGAAGTCTAAGATATTGTCTTCAGGTCTTTCTGTATCTCAACTGGTTTCAACTGCATGGGCTTCGGCATCAACTTTCCGTGGTTCTGATAAGCGTGGCGGTGCCAATGGGGCACGCATTCGCCTGGCGCCACAAAAAGATTGGGCAGTTAATAATCCTGCGCAACTTGCTTTTGTGCTGGAAAAAATTACTGTTATTCAAAATGAATTTAACGGCGCACAAACCGGTGGCAAATTAATTTCGCTTGCTGATCTTATTGTGTTGGGTGGATGTGCAGGTGTGGAATTGGCAGCACAAAAAGCGGGTAATGATGTGAAAGTACCTTTTACACCGGGCCGTGCAGATGCATCGCAGGAGCAAACCGATGTTGAATCATTTGCCGTACTGGAACCGGTTGCTGATGGTTTCCGCAATTATTTTTCTGCAAAAAATAAAGTTACTGCAGAAGAAATGCTGGTTGATAAAGCACAACTGCTTACACTGACAGCGCCAGAGTTAACTGTGCTTGTTGGAGGCATGCGTGCATTAAATACAAATTTTGATCAGTCGCAGAACGGTTATTTCAGCAGCCGAAAGGAAGTGCTGAGCAATGATTTTTTTGTGAACCTGTTAGACTTTGGAATTAAATGGACCGCAACGAATGATCTGCAAAATTTCTTTGTAGGCACTGATCGCAAGTCCGGCGAAGTGAAGTGGAGCGGCACCCGTGCCGACCTTATCTTTGGTTCCAACTCAGAGTTAAGGGCCCTTGCCGAATTATATGCCTGTGAAGATTCGCAGGAAAAATTTGTGAATGATTTTGTTGCAGCGTGGGATAAAGTGATGAACCTGGATCGCTTTGATCTGGTTTAATTTTTTTAGTTATATAGTTTAAAAGCTGGCCTGGTAACGGGTCATTTTTTTTGTGAGCCATTTGCTCACTTTTTTTATCAAGAAGTTTTTATTTTATGTACTTTTTTGCTTGCCCAAAAAAGTAAGGTGGCAAATGTTATTACTCGTGTTTATTATTGCAACTCAGGCAATGAATTGAGGCTGCAGCTGATGATGGGCCTTTCGTTCAATGGCACCAGTACAATGATATTTGCTTTCAGCGTTTCTCCATTTCGGAACATATAACCTGCCCTCGCCACACGGTTCACTTCCTTACCACCTTCTTTTATTTTTACATTCACGTTAAACTCCCTCGCTTTTACATTGCCTGATTTTGCTGTAAGCCTTTTACCATTTGCATTGGTGCAATTAAAAGTTGCCAGCAGGCTGGGATCATCGTATGAATAGATAGCAGTGCGTTCGGCAAATAATTTGGTGCAGCCACTTTTGTTGGTAGCATATAACGTGATCTCGAAACGGCCATACTCTTCGCCCTTGTTGCTTTTTGTTTGTTCGTTTTTGATGATGTAACCATATTCTACGCCATTGATAAGGTTCGGTCTTTTTTCAACAAGGTCAACCATCTGTGCAGAGGCGGTACCAAATACAATAAGCATGAACACAAACAAAAAAGAAGTTTTACGTAACATACAAGGTGTTTTGATTTCTAAGATAAACATTTTATAAATGAAAGAAACTTAGTGGAGATAACAGATTCAAAAGGAGGAAGGGTGTCTAAAAAAAGGGCCCCGTAAAAACGGGGCCCTTGTATATAACTCAAATGAAAATTATACTGTTTTCTTTTTTTCTTTTGGTACTTCTGCAGCAGCACCCAAAGGTTTGTCTTTTGCAAATTCAACCAGAATAGGAGCACCCACAAAGATAGAAGAGTAGGTACCGGTTACCACACCAATTAACATAGCGAATGCAAAACCACGTGTTACCTCACCACCAAAGATGAATAGTATCAGGATGGTTAAGAATACCGTTAACGAGGTCATGATGGTACGGCTAAGCGTATCATTAATAGCCCTGTTGATGATGGTTGTTTTGGTAGCGCCTTTCATATCGCGGCTGTATTCACGTATACGGTCAAATACAATTACGGTATCATTCATACTGAAACCGATAACGGTTAAGATGGCCGCAATAAAGTGCTGATCTATCTCCAGCGGGAAAGGCACAATGTCCTTAAAGAATGAGAACACAGCAAGCGTAATGAATACGTCGTGCAATAAAGTAACGATGGTACCTGCTGAATATCTCCAGTCGCGGAAACGGATGAAGATGTACAGGAAGATCATCAACATGGCAAAAATGGTAGCTTTTACAGCGCCACGCTTTAAGTCATCTGATATACTTGGCTGTACGGCTGAATAGGCCTGTACATTATTTTTGGTGAACTGCTCATAAGTAGTATTGGCAGGCAATACTTTTTTAAGCCCTTCGAACAACCTTGATTTTACAGCACTATCAGCTCTTTCATCATCTTTCAAATAAGCTGTTGTAATATTCAGATGGCGGTTATCGCCAACGGTTTTAATGGTTACGTTATCGCCGTCAAGTGCTTTTTTAAGGTCGTCGCGTATTTCATCGTTCTTAACAGTCTTGTCGAACTGAACAGTATAGCTACGGCCTCCTTTAAATTCCACACCCAGGTGAAAGCCATTGAAGAAAGATAAGATACCTGCTATAAATACAATAGAAGAAACTACGTAAGCATATTTCCTCAGTTCAATAAACTTATAGCTGGCGTGCTTGAATATCTTTTTAGAAAGGCCGGTGAAATAATTGAAGTGACGGTTTTTGTTGGTCCATATTTCAGTGATCAGACGTGATACCAGGATACCGCAAAACAACGACAGTAAAATACCGATGATCTGTGTAGTTGCAAAACCAAGTACAGGGCCCAAACCAAAGTAGAACAATATAAATGCCGTAAGCAAAGAAGTTACGTGGGCATCAATTACCGGTGCCAGTGAACGTTTGTAACCGTCGTTAACGGCCAGCGGGTACGACTTACCTTTTATGAGCTCTTCCTTGATACGCTCAAATATAATTACGTTGGTATCTACTGCCAAACCAATGGTTAGTACCAAACCGGCAATACCTGCAGCTGTTAAAGTAAACTGGAGTGAAATTAAAACCCCGATGGTAAACAACAGGTTAAATATCAAAGCGATATTGGCAACCCAGCCACCATTGTTATAATACACCAGCATTAAAATAAATATTACCAGGAAGGCAATACCGAAAGACATAGCACCACCTTTAACAGACTCGGCACCCAGTGTTGGTCCCACCACCTGCTGTGCAACGATCTTGGCAGGAGCATCCAACTTACCTGATTGTAACAGGTCGGCCAGATCCTGTGCCTGCTGAACGGTAAAATTGCCCGATATTTCGGAACTACCACCCTCAATAGGGCCATTTACATTTGGCGCTGAATAAACAATATCATCCAAAGCAATAGCAATGGGGCGGTTAACATTTTTTGCGGTAAGCCTGGCCCAGGTTTTTGCACCTGCGCTGGTCATTTCCATTTTAATGGAAGGCTTTCCCTTCTCGTCATAAGCCTGGTTTGCAATTCTTACGCCTTCGCCTTCAAGCGGGGCTTTATCGCTGCCCGGTAAGGTTTTAACGGCATACAACTGAAAAAATCTTTGTGTTCCCTTCGCTGCTTTTTCTTCAATACCTAATAAAAATTTAGCATCGGCAGGCAAAGCGTTTTTTACATTCGGGTTATTTAAATATTGATAAAAAAGACCGGTATCCTGTAAGGCCACGCTGCCGATATTTGCAGCATAAAATTGTTTGCCTGTAGCCGGGTCTGTTTGTGGATTTTGTGGGTTTATTACTTTGAAGAACGGATTAACATTATCCATTAATTTAGTTGTATCGATAATGGGTTTACCGGTACTGTCTTCTTTAACGCCATTTAAATAGTTCTGCAGGCTTTCATCAGCCAGTTTTAAAGAATTGGCCAATTCATCTATACGGTATACTTCCCAGAATTGTAAATGTGCAGATGCCTGTAACTGCTTACGTACACGCTCAACATCGGTAATGCCAGCCAGCTCAACATTGATGATGCCTTTGTTCTCATCATAATTAATATTGGGCTGTGCCACACCAAATTTATCAATACGGCGAACAAGTACTTTATAAGTTTCTTTGATGGCACCCGCTGCAGTCTTTTTTAGTTTTGTAATAACCTGTGCATCGGTATCATTGGGCTTTACTTCTTTTTCGGCACCGGCAAAAACCGTTGCTAATTTACCCGAACCATTCTGTTGAATGAAGGCATCGGTAAACAGCGTGATAAAATCAGCTTCGCTGCTGGTTTTATTTGCGGTAGCTGTTTGTATGGCATTAAGCAATAAAGGGTTTGTTGAATTATTGCTTAATGATTTTAAAAGGTCGGTAAGGCTTACATCCATTGTTACGCTGATACCGCCTTGCAGGTCAAGACCCAGGTTTAATTCATTTGCCTTGCACTCTTTGTAAGTGGTTCCAAAAATGGGATAGATCTTTTGTTCTGAGGTACTGTCCAGGATCTTTCTTTTTCTCAATTCTATTTCAGCTTCCTGTGCTTCTCCCTTCAGTTCAGGAAATGCTTTCTTTACAATCTTTGTTGCTTTTGCTGTAACCGAGTTTTCATAATTACGCACTACCCAGGTATAGGATAATTCCCAAAGTGATAACAATGTAAGTGCAATTGTAAAAAACCAGACTAAACCTTTTAGTTTCATAATAACGTCGTTTTAGTACTTCTTTTGTTGAATTTTTAGAAGTGTGCAAAGATAGGGGAAAAACCTGTTCAGTTTTTAGGCGGGATAATTTTAGAATTTTATTCAATTTGCAGGGTAAACCGGTTATATGAGCTGTATAAATAATGGAATGCTGAAGTTTTTGTCTGTAATGGCTGTTTTAATTTCCTGCAGTACCATAAAACCCATCAAAACCAACAGGAAAGATGCCTGAAACAAAAACTGCAGATACCGCTTTTATAGAATCTTTATTGCAGAAATACCCGCAATATTTTGATCAGGTACTCAAAAACAGGAGCGGCCTGAATGTGCAAATTATTTATACACAAATTAACAGGCGGGCCAAAGGAAGCCCGGAACTGGTTCATCATTACTTTAACGTAAACCGCAATAAATATTTTTACCCGGCTTCCACGGTTAAACTACCCATTGTTTTGCTGGCCCTGCAAAAACTGAATGCATTAAAAGAAAAAGGTGTTGACCGGAACACGGCTATGCTTACCGAAACTGCTTTCAGCGGACAATCAGCTGTTTTTAATGACCCCACTGCAATTGATGGAAAACCATCTATCGGCCATTATATAAAAAAGATATTGTTGGTGAGTGATAATGATGCTTATAACCGGTTGTATGAGTTTTTGGGACAGGAATACATCAAAGATGAAATGAAAAAGAAGGGATATGATGATGTGCAGATACTGCATCGCCTGAATATCTTTTTAACCGAAGCAGAGAACAGAAGCACAAACCCGGTGAAATTTTATGATGATTCAGCCAGGCTGTTATACGAACAACCTGCGCAAACCAGCACGTTTAAATATGCAGCAAGAAAAGACAGCCTGGGGATTGGATATTATTCGGGCGGCAAGTTAAAGAACGGGCCGATGGATTTTTCTAAAAAGAACAGGCTGAGCCTGGAGGATATGCACAAGATACTTATCAGTATTATTTTTCCGGAAAATGTGAAAGCCAGCGAAAGATTTAATATCACCGAAGAAGACCGCCGCTTTGTTTTACAATACATGAGTATGTACCCAACAGAAAGCCGGTACCCGCCATATGCAGCTGATACAGCGAATTACCAGCCTGCATATTGTAAATTCTTATTTTATGGGGCCGAAAGAACAGAGCCAGATGAGCACATCCGCATTTTTAATAAGCCAGGCGATGCATACGGGCACATGATAGATGCAGCCTACATTGTGGACTATAAAAATAAAATTGAATTCTTTGTTTCGGCCATCATTTATTGCAATAGCGATGGTATTTTAAACGATGATCAATATGATTATAAAACCCTGGGCAAGCCTTTTATGAAAAATCTGGGCCGGGTTATTTATGATGAAGAGCTTAAACGTACCCGTAAAATAAAACCTGATCTGTCATCCTTTTTATTTGCGTATGATAAATAACTATTTTTGCGTGCAACCAAAAAACAACTGATGCAATTATCTTCTTTACTCCAACGTTTTAATGAACCTGAAACTTTAAAAATGGCCAAGCTGGGCCGTGAACTGCGGGCACAAGGTTTTGATATTACCGACCTGAGTTTGGGCGAACCGGATTTTGATACACCCGATCATATTAAAGTTGCAGCAAAAAAAGCGATAGATGATAATTACAGCCATTATACGCCGGTTGCCGGTTATCTCGATCTACGGGAAGGCATTTGTGCAAAGCTGAAAAGAGACAGCAACCTGGATTATACACCTGCACAGATCATTGTAAGCACCGGTGCCAAACAAAGTATTTACAATACCGTGATGAGTATCGTTGATAAAGGAGATGAAGTGATCATCCCCACACCGTTCTGGGTAACTTATTCTGAAATTGTGAGAATGGCAGGAGGGGAAGTGAAGGTTGTTAAGACATCAATAAAAAATGGATATAAGATCACTCCTGCGGAATTAGAAGCTGCCATAACAGGTAAGACAAAGCTGTTCATGTTCTCATCGCCCTGCAACCCAAGTGGTGCGGTTTATTCAAAAGAAGAATTGAGTGCATTGGCTGATGTTTTTAAAAAATATCCCAATGTTTTCATCATGAGTGATGAGATCTATGAATACATCAATTTTGTGGGCAAAAATGAAAGTATTGCTCAATTCGACTTCTTAAAAGACAGGGTTGTTATCATCAATGGTTTAAGTAAAGGTTATGCCATGACCGGCTGGCGCCTGGGCTATATTGCTGCAGATGCAGTTGTTGCCAAAGCCTGTGAAAAAATACAGGGACAGGTAACCAGTGGAGCCAATGCAGTTACGCAAAGGGCCGCTATTACAGCATTAACAGGCGATATGCAGCCAACAGCGATGATGGTAGCAGAATTCACCAAACGCCGTAAACGTGTTATGGAATTGCTTGCCGGAATGCCGGGCATTATTTGCAGTGAACCTGAAGGCGCATTTTATGTTTTTCCACAGGTTGATCATTTTTTTGGTAAGGCTGATGGCGATGATAAAATAGAAAATGCTGATGAGCTTTGTATGTATTTACTGAACAAGGCGCATGTATCAACAGTTACCGGCAGCGCTTTTGGCGAGCCCAACTGCATACGAATTTCTTTTGCCAACAGCATGGAAAATATTGAAAAGGGGTTTGCAAAGATCAAAGATGCGCTGGCTAAATTAAAATAGTTGTTGCTCAAACATGGTCAGACGAGGGCGTCAGGCCATGTAAATCACAGTGCATAATCTTCAATTAAATAACAAGCTATCATCAATAATCCATCAGAGTAAATGGCATTTTTTTTATAAGCTTTTTTTGAAACCTGGTATAAACTACGCTCTGTAGTTGTTTTTTGCTTTACAGATCTTTTGGAAGGTTCTTCACTCCAGGCATTGTAATATCTGAGTTTATCGATCTTTCTGCCGTTGTATAGTAATATCTGTGTTTCATTACTTGTTGTAACTACCTGTTCCGAAAGTATTCTTTGAGTAACACCAATTCTTGAACTGTCGTAAACAGTCGTAAGAGGTTCATAAGGTTGCCTGCTTAAACCGGAATTCTGTACCTGCACGATCAATCCGATCTTAACACCATCCTGCATTATAACCCTGTCGTTTATTATTGTTACAGGTTTGCTTCTGTCACGTTTTTCCTGCTCATTAAAATAGCGTGTTTCAACCAGGTGATCTTCAAATGATTTTATTTTTGCCGTAAGGGCAGGGCCTCCGTAATATTTTGAAATAAACCTCGCCAGGTTCTTTTTATTCAATTCATTTTTATCGATCAGGCTGTAATCCCTGATTATCTTAGCCAATACGAGCGGAAAAGCTTCTTCTTCAATATAAATTGCAAATGTATCAGCCGTAGGCGGAAAGGTTAATTCGTAATAAAAGAATGGCCTTAATTCAGCAACAGGGGCATTGAATTTTACAACTTCGGCTTTTATTAAAACGTAATCATCAAAACTGTATACTTCCATGTTGTACCGTGGCGTTGACTTGCTTAACTCTTTTGAATATAGTGCAACAGGCTTACCATTGATAAAAATTACAGAATCGCTTAACCTTACATCCTGTGCAAATAAAACGGCTGTAATAAAACATGCGGATAAAAGAGTAGTAAATTTTTTCATGATCGTAGGTTTGAAGGGTTGATCAGCGAAAGGATTTTCCTGATCCTACCTCAAAGCTATATTGCAAAAGAGCCGTTTGCAATAGCAAGAGATCCATTTAACAGCAATTTAAAAATGAAATGTTATAATGCCTGTTTTATCGATCCATCAGTAAAAAAACAAAATTGCGTTAATTTACCGGAAGCGGTTTACTCAAACAATTCCAATTTGTTTTTTGGCCTGCGGTTATCAAGCCATTTAAAGCCTTTTAATTCTTTTTTATCAGCGGGTATATCTTTTATAGGGTATAAAACACCATTAACATTATTCACAAATTTCACCTTGTTCAATTCCTTCTTTACAAAATAAACATCGATCACATCTCCACTGCTGCGGTTCATGCCAACATAGGCGCTGTCATCATCCTGGGGATAAAATATACTTTCAGCCGGACTGCCTTTTACACGTACATAATCAATACTGCCATCCACAAAATAGCCGTTCAGCGTACGTCCTCCGATCTGGTTGAACATGCCTTCTTTCGTTCTGTTGATGATCATGCCATTGTTAAAAACATATAGCCGTTTTGGTTTTTGTCTTTCGGTGAACATTAATAGTGTATCACCTGTAACCTGCGATTTATCATTCCAAACAACCGGTTCGCCAAATAATTTAAAAGTAGAATCAATGGTAGAGTAGTGGAGGCTGTCGCTTACTGCCTGTAAGGAATCGTTGAAAATACGCACATTGCGAAAACCTATAAAATAGCGAATGGAAGAATCTTTATCATTGGCTTTTACAACCAGAGATGTTTTTAAAGTGTCTTTTTGTGTAATTATCTTTCTTTCCAGGCTATCGTATTTACGCAAGCCAGAAAAAAGCGTGTCTGCAGCAATGTATGTGCTATCGCCGTCACGATGAATGATCATTACAGGTTTACGGCTTGCTAAAAAAGAATTCTGATTCAGATCTGAGTATATTTCCCCGGCAAGTACAATGATCTTGTTAACACTGTCAACCAGTTTTGCATTGCCCCGCATTTGCAAGGTGTTATTTTTTTTATCAAAAGCAATTTCCTTGGCAGAACCGCTACGGGTACTATCTTTAAAAGAAGCCCCATCGGTAAAAATAGCTTCGCCAGTTCCTAAATTATATGTGCCCGATTTGGTATTAATAACGGTGCCGTCTTTACCTACAATTTTTGTTTGAGCAATAAATGTGGCGATGTTTGTGTTTAAGTTATAAAGTAAACTATCAGTCCATATATCACGGTCAGGGTCTTTCAGGTGTACATTGTTCTTAAAATATACATCTTTGGTATCGGCAATATAAACACCATCACGGCTGGTTAAAACGGTTTTTTCGTTTACAATCCGGCCGCCATTCTTATAGGTAGCAATACCTGTTCTTAAATTATACTCAAGGTCATCGGTGTATAGTGTTCCTTTTTTATCGGTGAGTTTTACATTCTTTTTTAAATAAGCAATGCGGTCGGCTCCAACATAGCGCAGGTTTTGGGCATAAGTGTGTATGCTGTCGTTGTCGTTGATATGAATATTGCCAAAAGCCTCTACTATATTGGTTCTGCGGTTAATGGTGGCGCTATCGCAGTAAAAAGTTGTAAGCCCTTCTTTAATGATCACATCGCCGGCAATGGTTTCAAAAGAAGTAGCAGAATCAATGGTGATAAGCCTTAAACTTTTACCTTGTACAATTCTTATGGCACGTATGGAATCTGAAGATGGGGTAGCGCTGATGATCTGCTGTGCAGTAAGGCCGCAACTGCAGCATATCAGGAAGACAATAAATAAAATGCTGGTAGTAAATTTAAAACGCAATGTTCCTGTTTTTGTTAGGCCTGTAAATTGCAATTTTTATTTTATAACAGAATGGTAAATTTTATTTTGGCAGGTAAGGAGCATTTATAGTATCCGGTAAAGGCATCAGTAATCCCGGAGATTTATTCTTTCCGCCAAATACAGAGATGTTGACATACCTTCTGGGATTTACTTTCACGTCATCTATCAGCAGGTTGAGTTTATTGGCTGTAGCCCTGAGGTTTTCATATAATTTGGTATCGTTCAGCAGCAAGCCTAAAGTACCGTCTTTCTTGTCGAATTTGCCAATGGCTGCTTTCATGTCGGCAATAGTTGCGTTTAGTGTATTGAGTGTTTTCTGCAGGTCTAAATTGGAAAGATTAGTTGCTGTCTTATCCAGGTTGCTCATCATATTATTGATCTTCCCGTTGTTCTTATCTAAGTTGGCTGTAAATGAATTGAGGTTATTAATTGTACCTGCCAATGCGCCTGTTTGGGTATTTAATAAAATTTCCAGTGATTCAGATGCGCCAATCAGATTTTCGGTTGTCTTATTTAAGTTTGCAAGTGTACCGGCAATATTATTTTTTGCATTGGGATCGAGTACCTGGTTAACTTTCATCAATATTGAATCGATGGAAGTAACTGCTTTGGTAACCTGGTAAAGAACCGGATCAACTTTACTCAATACATCAGTAAAAACGCCGGAAGAAGCTTTTGTCGCTACCGTATCATTCATCGGGATATAGGAGGTGGCATCGCCCAGCGTTATTTCCACACTTGTTACACCCAGCAAAGAAGGTTTGATGATGGCTACTGAATTTACAGGAATATTCACATCCTTGGTCAGGTTCATATTAACCAGGATCTCTTTCATGTTCTTATCGGTAGTGATGCTGTATACTGTGCCCACCTGCAGGCCATTTATAACAACCGGGTTAGAAGGCTGGAGGCCCTGCACATTGGTATATTTTGCAAACAGGTTATGACTTTTGCCAAAAAGCGATTTCCCTTTCAGGAAATTAAATCCTAAAAACAGTAAAGCAATGGCAATTGCAGTTAGGGCGCCAATTTTAGTTTCGTTAGAGATTTTCATAATAGTTATAATGGCGTGAAGCAATTATCAAGCCAAGCCAAAAATAGCTTAATTCTTTAACTCAAATCTTACCGAAGCATTATTTTTAAGGTCGGCTGATAAACGCACTTCATGACGGGAGGAACCATCGTTAATGATCATCAAAGCAGTATTGGGGGGAATATTCCCCAGGTTTTCCGCAAATATTACCAGGTCATTGTTTTTACCGGCTTCTATATTCAGTGTAAGGGAAACCGGGTTTGTACTTAAAGATCTTTTTGAAACTACAGCAACACCATTGAAATAAACGGAAACAATATCATTGTCCACATCACCATCATCATACACATCAACAGTTATCTTTTTATTTTTTACATTTATCGTTTTTATATCCTTAAGCGGCCTTCCTTCAACAACAGCAGTGGGAACAGGCTTCTTATCATTTGATACTGCAGGTTGCGGCGCTGTGTTATTAATACTCTCAACCTGTGCTTTGTATCGTTGCACCGCTTTGGTAATGGCTTCTGCCAGTTCCTGCTGCCCTTTCTCACTGTTTATGTATTGTTCATCTTCAGGATTATTTATAAAACCGGTCTCAATAAGTATAGCAGGCATATTGGTTGCCTGTAATACCCAAATGCCCACCCGGCGCTGGTTTACGCCCAATGCTGCTCTTCCGGTATTTTCTACTTCTTCATTTACCAGGGTAGCCAGGCGATCGCTCCTGAACTGATACCTGCTGGCATAAATATTTGCAATAATTCTTCCCTGGGGACTATTAAAATCGAATTTGCTTTCTATAGAATCAACGCCATCTGCTTCAATTTCAAAATTTTCATCACCACCCATAATTGCCTTTAACTTATCACTGGTTTTATGCGCCGCAAATATCCATACACTGGTGCCGCTGCGTTTTAAAGGGTTCTTAAAATATTCATACACCGGTTCCTCAACTTCATAAGGCGTTTTTATTTTTTTCTTTCTCTTACCTTTTCCGGTATAAGATATTTTGTACCTGGTTACTGTTCTTGTTCCTACTTCTCTTTTACCAGTTGTTAAAGGGCCGCTGTCGGCATGTATGCATAAAAACAGGTCGCCATGAAATTCATTGGCAATTCTTGCTTTTTCTGATGGCTTTTGGTAAATATCTGTGGTACGGGTGGGTACTACTTTAACACCAGGTAATTGTCTTTTTAATTCATCAACCAATTTTAATGCAATGGCCAGCGTTACATCTTTTTCTTTGGAGCGTAAGGAATTTTCATATTGCCCGGTTGCACCAACATCTGTTCCTCCATGACCGGCATCTACAATAATTGTTTTGATCAGTTTAGGAGTTTGGGCAGCTAATTCGGTTATTATTAACAAATGCAAAGCAGCAAAAAGAAAAATAAAAGGCACTTTGTTCCTCAGCATGTTCTGTTTGTTTTTATCGGGGTTAGTAATTAATCAATTATTCACAATATCATTCTGTTATAATGGCTATTTTTGCCAATCTTTAGTATGAACCATCTGAACAAAGGTAAGGCAAAATATATATCGGTTTGGGCATTGGTACTGCTGTTATTCAACATAACGCTGTATTGTAGTGCCAGCGGTTTTCATGCATCGCACTTTCACAGTTTTTTAACGCTTGATACTTTACCATTAACTAAAGCAGACTCACAAAAATTAAAAACACAGAACGCTGATGATGTTATAGCAATAAAAAAAATTGCAGACACCACAATCATAACTACGATAGATACACTTCGCCCTTCGAAGGATGCACTGGATGCCCCGGTTACATATCATGCAGATGATTCGATGGTAATGGATATACCTGGCAAAAAAATAATCTTATACGGTAAAGGAACAAATGTAAAATATACCGATAACGAATTGTATGCGCCACTGATAGAGTTTGATCAGCGTACCAGCCTGGTGAGCGCTTACCTGGTGAGAGACAGTAACGGAAATGTAATATCACGCCCTCTTTTTAACCAGGCCGATTTTAAAACAGAAAGTGACTCCATAAAGTTCAACATGAAAACCATGAAGGGAATCACTAAAAGTACAATGACACAACAGGGCGAAATATTTTTTATTGCTGAAAAAATAAAAAAAGTTGATCCTGATGTTTTTTATGGATACCGTGGGCAGTTCACCACCTGTAACCTTGATACGCCGCATTTTTCTTTTGTAAGTAAAAGATTTAAGTTCATCAATAAGAAGATGGCCATTACAGGGCCGGTGCATCCCGAATTTGAAGCAGTGCCCATACCGGTTTATTTACCCTTTGGCATTTTTCCATTAAGGACCGGAAGACGCTCCGGAATACTGGCGCCAACTTTTACGGCCAACCAGGAACTGGGCCTGGCATTGGAAGGACTTGGTTATTATAAAGTGTTGAGCGATATATGGGATGTAGTGCTGAGAGGAACTATTTATTCATACGGCGGATGGACCGCTAATGTAAGTCCGCGGTATTATAAACGATACCGCTACCAGGGAAATCTTTCGTTAGATGTATTGCATCTGCGTGATCTTGATAAATCGGGTGCCCGCAGTTTTAATGTACGTTGGAGTCATAACGCAGATACAAAATCCAGGCCAGGTGTAAATTTTCAGGCCAGTGTAAATGCAGGTAGCAGTGGTTTCAATTCTGCTGTACCAAACAGCCCACAAAGGAATTTTCAAAATCAGCTCAATTCTTCCATCACCTATTCCAAAGTGTGGAAGGATAAGCCATATAACATAAGTATCAGCGCTAATCATAATCAGAATACCAATACCAAATCGTGGAATATCAATTTACCTGATATCGGTTTTAATGTGAACACCTTGTATCCTTTCAGGCGTAAGGAAGCAATTGGTGAATATAAATGGTACGAAAACCTGGGCATAGCGCTGAACACAAATGTTCGCAGCCTTTCAAATTTTTATGATACGCTGGGTGGTTTCTTTAAACAATTTGCCAAAAATTATAAATGGGGAGCCAATCATAATGTGCCCATCACTTTATCATTGCCGCAGGTAGGCAATTTTCAAATTGCACCAGGCGTAAGTTATGTGGAAAGATGGCACCAGGAAAAATTTGTACGTAAATGGAACAGTGTAAATAATAAACTGGATACTATCATCAGTAACGGGTTTTACACCTCACGGGAAATGAGTTTTAATTTAGGTGTTACCACCCGTATATTCGGTATGTACACTTTTAAAAAGAAAAGTAAAGTGCAGGCCATCCGGCATGAAATAAGGCCCAATATTTCGGCCAATTATAAGCCTGATATGAACCGGCGCAATTTCTATTCAACACAAATTGATGCATTGGGTAATACAGGAAGGTATGGTTATTATCAAAACAGTGTCGTGGGATATTTTGGAGAAGGTAAGTTTGGAGGAATGAGTTTTGGAATTGATAATAACCTGCAGATGAAAGTGCGTAATAAAAAAGATACCGCTGCTGATGCGGTTAAAAAAATAACCCTGATAGATGGGTTGAGCATTAACAGTGCGTATAATTTTTTGGTTGATTCTTTTAAGCTCAGTCCGTTCACTATTAATATGCGTACCAATCTTTTTGAAAAGATCAGCATTTCTGCCGGGGCGATATTAATGCCATACGCAACAAACAGTAGGGGTGAATTCATAAATAAATATACCTGGAAAGAAAAAGTAGCAGTAGGTAAATTAACCAGCGCCAATATTGCTATACAAAGCCAGTTTAAGGGTGGGGATAAGAATGAACAATTACCTATAAATAATCTGCAGCAAAACCCCCAGCTTAATCCTATAACAGGTTTACCACTGAACGAATATGAACAGGAAGCAGCTTATATAAGTAACAACCCCGGCGAGTTTGCAAATTTTAATATTCCCTGGAGCATTAGTTTTCAGTATGCATTTAATTACAACCGCATTCCCAATGGATTGGGAACCGGTTATAAAGGTTATGTGACCCAAAGCATAAACTGGACTGGCTCTTTAAACCTTACCCCCAAATGGCAGATCGGTATAAACGGTTCTTACAATATTACGCTTAAAGAGCTCGGGCTTATCAGTATGTACCTCACAAGGGAAATGCATTGCTGGCAAATGGCGATCAATATTTCCCCGGTGGGCAGATACCGGTCATTCAATATCAGTATCAGCCCCAAATCAGGTTTGTTACGTGATCTAAAAATAAACAGGACAAGATATTTTTATGATCTGTATTAATTAACTGGTTGCGGATTATTCCTGATCAAAGCTTCTTCACATATTCTTTCAGCATTTCAGCATGCACTTTTTCTTTTAACCCGGAAACAGTTTTATCTGCCGAAGTTTCTGCAGGTAAGAATTTCATTTTTAATTTTACAGGTAACAAAAAGAATTTTTTATTGATGGGCATTGCTTTTTTTGTACCGGTAATTACGCAGGGAATGATATCTGCCTTTGCAATTACAGCAAGCCTGAAAGCCCCGTCGTAAAAAGGTTTTATGGGTTCTGAGCTCCGGTTCCTGGCACCTTCGGGATAAATGCACATGTGCATACCTTTAGCCAATACTTTTTTCATAGCATCAAAACTTTTGCTCCGGCTCTTTTCATCTTTACGGTCTACTAAAATAGAGCCCTTTTTATAAAACGAACCAAACAACGGGATCTTTGCAAACGATGCTTTTGCAATTGTTTTATTTGCACCCGGTACATAAGGTGATGACAGCGGTACATCCAGTAATGCATTGTGATTGAAAACAACAATGTAAGCTTTTCCCGGTTTGAAATTTTCTTTACCCGTCACTTTCACAGGACAGCCAATTAAGAATAACCATACATTCATCCATAGTTTTGAAACGGCTATAAAATATTTTTGCCCCCCCGGTTCTTCCATCAAATACGAAAGCATAGCCGGTATAAAAATGATAAGGAAGGTAATGAGGAATGTTACCAGCCCCCAAAAAGCCCAGATCCTTCCAAAAATATTTACTGCTGATTTCATTTTCTACGGCGTTAATAATTTCCAGTCTATGGGTGAAATGCCTTGCTTTGTTAAAATATCATTTGTTTTTGAAAAATGCCTGCAGCCAAAAAAACCTTTGTCGGCAGAAAAAGGGGAGGGGTGAGCAGCTTTTAATACAAAATGTTTTGTTTCATCTATCAGTATTTGTTTATCCTGCGCAAACTTACCCCAAAGCAAAAAAACAATGCCTTTTTTTTCGTCGGATATTTTTTGAATGACTGCATCCGTAAATTCGGCCCAGCCAAATTTTGCGTGACTGAATGGCTCGTTTGCTCTTACCGTTAATGCCGCATTTAATAACAGCACTCCTTGTTCTGCCCAGCGTGTTAAGTTGCCATACTGAGCAGGCATGGCAATGCCAATATCAGTTTGAATTTCTTTAAAAATATTAACCAGCGAGGGAGGAGGTTTAATACCGTTTTGTACGGAAAAACTCAGCCCATGTGCCTGCCCTTCGCCATGATAAGGATCCTGGCCGAGAATAACTACTTTGAGTTTGTTGAAAGGTGTTTGATTAAAAGCATTGAATATAAGCGCCCCTGGAGGGTAAATAATTTTGCCTGTAGCTTTTTCTGTTTTTAAAAAAGTCACTATTTGCTGGAAATAAGGTTTTGTGAATTCATTTTTCAACACTTCCTTCCAGGAAGCTTCCATTTTTACATCCATGCTGTTAAGTTTGTATAAAAATAAAAAAGAGCCGCCATAACAGCGACTCTTTTTTAAAGTGACTCGGATTGGATTCGAACCAATGACCCTCAGCTTAGAAGGCTGATGCTCTATCCAGCTGAGCTACCGAGCCAAAATCGGCTGCAAATATAGGCTATTCATAAAAAAATCTTCAAATAAAAACAGAGATTGCTGTTTGAGAAAATAAAATATCTATTTTTGCGACCTACAATTTACTGCTATGAGGTATTTTATCATCTAAGGTAAGTTTCTGCTTCCTTAGTCAGCATCCGTTACAATGCAATACTGCATTGGATTATCTATTTACTTAACTTTTTATTTTATACTATCATGGCATTTTCAACACAGAAAATTTCTTCTTTTTTTAAATTATTTCGCCAGGCTATTACCGGCGATATCAAGGATTTTACAACCGGAAGTATAAACCGTGCCATTTTTTTATTAGCCATTCCTATGATCCTGGAAATGTTGCTGGAATCTCTTTTTGCGATCGTGGATATTTATTTTGTAAACAAAGTGGGTATTGAAGCCTCTTCAACCGTAGTGCTTACGGAGGCATCTCTTTCCATTTTATATTCTGTTGCCTGGGGCTTATCTATTGGCGTAACAGCACTGGTAGCAAGGCGTGCAGGCGAAAAGAACTTTAAAGCAGCTTCTGATATTGCAGCACAGGCAATACTGGTGGGTACATTTTTATCAGTGATCATCAGTGTGATCGGGTTTATTTTTCCTAAGGAGATATTGAGCCTGATGGGCGCATCTGAAAAAGTTGCATCGGAGAATTATTTGTTTACCCAGATCATGTTAACCGGGAACATTGTAATTGTATTGCTTTTCATTAACAATGCAGTTTTCAGGGGCGTTGGAAATGCATCCATTGCCATGAAGGCATTATTACTGGCAAATGCTATCAATATTGTGCTTGATCCGTTGTTAATATTAGGTATCGGGCCTTTTCCTAAAATGGGAGTTATTGGTGCAGCCGTGGCAACTACTACCGGGAGGGCAATTGCTGTGATATACCAGTTTTATCATTTGTTCAATGGCAAATCATTGATAAAACTTGCAACAAAGCAATTCATTATAAAAAAGGATTTGGTGCGTAATATTTTGAACACATCAGCTGGTGGTATGTTCCAATTTATTATTGGTAGTTGCAGCTGGATATTCCTGGCAATGATCATTGCAGAATCAGGTACCGCTGCTGTTTCGGGCTATGGCACAGCAATACGGATCTGCATTTTTACCATCCTGCCTGCATGGGGCCTGGCAAATGCCGCAGCTACATTGGTTGGGCAAAACCTGGGAGCAGGCCAACCAGACAGGGCAGAAAAATCGGTATGGAGAACAGCTTTTATTACGTTCTGTTTCTTTGCTGTAGTAGCTGTTGTTTTTTTCCTGTTTGGAGAGCCTTTAATGCGCTTTTTTACACAAGATGAAGCGGCAGTTATTGCCGGAACCGAATGCCTGCATATCCTGGCCATTGGTTATGTTTTCTTTGCTTATGGTATGATCATCAGCCAGGCTTTTAACGGGGCAGGCGATACCCGGACCCCAACCTATATTAATTTATTTATTTTTTGGGCTTTACAGATACCTTTGGCCTGGCTATTGGCGAAGTTTTTTAAAATGGGCCCAACAGGCGTTTATGTTGCTATCGGCGTGTCAGAAACGGTTTTGGCAATTGTAAGCATTATGATTTTCAGGAAAGGGAAATGGAAATTGGTAAAGGTTTGATTTTAACTATCTTAGCACAAATAATAAAAATAGTTACAAATTTTGCCTTTCCATTAATTTAACATTATATTTGCACATAACTCAGATAAAAATTTTAATCAAATTAAAGTTTATGAAACAAAAACTAACACTAATTCTGGCATTATCTCTTTTAGCCACAAGTGCCTTTTCCCAAAAACCAAAGAAGGGATCTGGAGATAAAAAGGGCCCGCTTTTCGGTTTACATTTTAATATGCAGGACTTTGTTGCTCCATTGGGTATTAAAGATCCAATTACGGGTAAAACTTACGCAAAGTTTAAAGATATGAATAAAGGATTCTCTTTATCATATTGGAAAGGAATTCACCCTAAAGTAGATGTTGCTCTAAAAGCACATGCAAGTTTTCGTGATTACCGTGCAATACGCACCGGCTTAACTCAAAAAACTGAAATAGGTATTGAAATTGAACCAACCATCAACCTTCGCCCTTTTCCTGATGCAGCTTTGCTGAATCCGTTCTTAACTGTAGGTATTGGTGGGGGACTTTACACTGACAGATTGGGAGCTTATGTTCCTGCTGGCCTTGGTCTCCAGGTTAATTTCAATAGTGTTACTTACTTGTTTGTACAAGCACATTACAGGTGGGATATAACCAAGAAAACAGCTGTAGGCGATAACCTGTTCTATTCAATTGGTTTGGCCCAGAATATCGGAAAGGAAAAGCCAGCAGCACCGCCACCACCACCACCGCCACCACCACCGCCACCACCAGCTGACAGGGATAATGATGGCGTAATTGATGCTGATGATAAGTGTCCTGATGTTCCAGGTTTGGCTTCTTTACAAGGTTGCCCAGACAGGGATGGTGATGGTATCACTGATGCTGAAGATAAATGTCCTGATGTTCCAGGTTTAGCTCGTTATCAAGGATGTCCAATTCCAGATACTGATAAAGATGGTATCAATGACGAAGTTGATAAATGCCCAACTGTTCCAGGTGTTGCACGTTATCAGGGATGTCCAATTCCAGATACTGATGGTGATGGTGTAAATGACGAAGAAGATAAGTGTATCAACGAAAAAGGACCAGCTTCTAACTTCGGTTGCCCTGTTATCAGCGAAGAGATCATCAAGCGTGTTAACCTAGCTGCTAAGAATGTATTCTTTGCAACTGCAAGCGATAAATTATTAGCTCAGTCTAACAAGCGTTTGAATGATGTTGTAACTATCTTAAATGAAAACCCAACTTATAAAGTACAGATCGATGGTCATACTGATGAGCAGGGTAAAGATGATTACAACATGGATCTTTCTAACAGGAGAGCTGCTTCAGTAAAAGCTTACTTAGTTAGCAAAGGAATTGCTGAAAGCCGTTTAGCATCTACAGGTTATGGCGAAACCAAACCAGTTGCTGATAACAAAACAGCTAAAGGCCGTGCAGAGAACAGAAGAGTAGAAATGACTTTGAGCAACTATTAATAGTTTCTAAAAGATATAAAAGATCCCCCCGAGTAATCGGGGGGATCTTTGTTTTGGGTAGATTTGGAGTCAATTAAAAGATCAACATGAAAAAAAAAATACCGTTCTTATAATTTGCAGTTTTTTATTTGTTCAATCAAATCTTTTTGGGCAAACACATAAACTTGATGGCTTATGGATCAATGTTCAATACAAAATGTTTCAGGATGATAAGAACCAGGATCTGCCAAATAGTTGCAGCCCTCAATTTATTGAGATCGATTCATTAGGGAATGCGGTTATAATTAATTTTGAGCATGTAGATAGTATTGGGCTCCCTAAAAAGATTATCAGGTATGGAAGTGTTAATCAATACATCTATAAGAAGAATCAAACCTTTTATATTACGGAAATCAGGGGCACGAATACAGTTATCTCTGTAGAGAAGATTAATTCGGGGTTTGCTGTGTTATTTGAAAGAATTAAACGGCCTTGGGAAAATTAAACAATGGAAAGGAATATTTATCAGATCTTTTCTTCAAGCTCCATTAATTTTTCAAAAACGATCTCATATTCTGCATTTACTTTTTGCAGGTTGGTAGCATTGGTTTTATATGCTGTTTCGGTTTGCTGGAATTTATTCTTATCATTATACACATCGGGTGATGCAAGGTCCAGTTCAAGTTGGGATTTCTGCTTATTCAGGTCAGCTATCTTTTCTTCCAGCTGTTTAAAAAGATTCTTTTGTCTCTGTAATTCTTTTTTTAATTCTTTGTCAATAGCGCTCCCTTGGTTAGCCGCAGGCTGGTTGACAGGTTTAGGTTGCTCCGTTTTAACAGGGATTTCTTTTACCGGTTGTTTGTCGGGTGTATTTGTTTTATTTCCTCCCTCTTTTAATAAAGCAGCATCAGCTTTTGCTTTTCTTTCTTTCCAATCCTCATATTCAGCATAAGTGCCTTTAAACTCACGTATCTTATGATCTTCAATATCCCATATTTTATTGGCAATGCGGCTGATGAAATACCTGTCGTGGCTAACCAGTACAATGGTGCCTTCATATTTATTCAATGCTTCCACCAACAGGTCAACCGAGTGAATGTCTAAGTGGTTGGTAGGTTCATCCAGCATTAAAAAATTAGCTTTGCTGGCAATTGTTTTTGCCAATGCCACCCTGGCTTTTTCACCCCCACTCAAAACTTTAATTTTCTTTTCAACAGCTTCGCCGCTAAATAAAAAAGCACCCAATAAACTTCTCAGTTCCAGGTCATTTTTTCCGCTGCGGGCTTCCTTTAATTCTTCGAGCACATCATTGTTCAGGTTCAATGCCTCCAACTGGTGCTGGGCATAAAAAGATTCTTCTACATTGTGTCCCCATTCACGCTCACCAAAAAACGGTTCGGTATCTGCAATGATTCTTAAAAGTGTAGATTTCCCTTTTCCATTGGCACCTATCAATGCGATCTTATCACCACGGTCAATCTCAGCACCGGTATCTTCCAATATTTTTATGTCACCAAAACTTTTGCTTACATGTTTTAAGGTAGCTACAATTTTACCTGGTGTTTTATCAATGGCAAAATTGATACGCATGTTGGGACGTTCCAGTTCCACATTTTCTATGCGGTCTAATTTTTCCAGGCGCTTAACTATACTTTGTGCAGCAGCAGCTTTACTGGCTTTGGCTTTAAAGCGCTCAACAAAGCGTTCGTTCTGGCGAATATAATCCTGCTGGTTCTCGTAAGCCTTTTGCTGCATATCAATACGCAGCGCTTTTTCCTGTTCGTAATAAGTATAATTGCCGGTATAAAAATGTAACTGCCTTTGATAAAGCTCTACGATCTTATTTACCATCCTGTCTAAAAAGAAACGATCATGCGACACAATTACCACAGCACCGGGATAATGGATCAAATACTTTTCAAGCCACTCAATACTCGGCAGATCCAGGTGATTGGTAGGTTCATCCATCAGCAACACATCGGGATTCATCAATATCATTTTCGCCAGCAACACCCGCATGCGCCATCCTCCACTGAAATTTTTATATTGCTTTCCCAGGTCGGCATTGGCAAAACCAAGGCCCTGTAAAATTTCTTCGGTGCGGTGGTGAATGCTGTAGCCATCCAACACTTCCATTTCATGCAACAGGTCAGCGTATTTATTGGCAAGGCTTTCGTCACCGGTCTTTTCCAGCTCATGCCCCAACAGTTCCAGTTCTTTTTCCAATTGCTTTACTCTTTCAAAAGCACCCATCGCCACTTCCAGTATAGAGTCTTCGGTATCAAAACCCAGCAGATCCTGGTGCAAAAAACCGATCGTGGTCTCACGCCCTTTTTCCACCGTGCCTTTAGCAGGGGTGTACTGGCCGGTCAACACTTTAAGTAAAGTAGATTTTCCGGTACCATTATAGCCAATCAAGCCGATACGCTCATTGGGTTGAATATGCCAGGTAGCATCTTCCACAATGGTTCGGGCACCAAATTCAAATGTCACATTTTGTAATCCTAAAAGCATAATAATTGTCGAACTGTTTGATACAGGCGGCAAAAATAACGAATATCGAACCTTAAAGCATAAATAGTGTTATAAACTCAAAAATTATTTGACTTATGGCATCATCATAATTAACGAGTAGTTAGCTTTGTAAAAAAAATGAATAATATGAAGAAGGTCCTTTTAGGTATTTTGATAGTGATACTGGCGGTTGCCGGGTATGTGTGGTATAAATTCAGCAATGCAGGAGGAGGAGATAACGGGCCAAAGCAGCAACCTATTGCCCTCAAAAAACATTCCGATACTTTTAATATTGCAGTTGCAAATGCAATGAATGCCTACTTTGATATGTCTGCAGCTTTTGTAGATGCTGATACTGCAAAAGTAAAAGCTCATGCAGGTAAATTCATACAGTTGCTCGACAGTATACCATTAACTGAATTGAAAAAAGATACAGCAAGTATTTATGAAATGGCTGTTAGCAGTTTTGAAGGTATAAAAAGTAATGCCCAGTCTATTTTAACAATGACCGATATACAGGAAATGCGTAAAGATTTCAGTATGGTGTCAGAAAACCTGTACCCGTTTTTTAAGGTGATCAATTATGAAGGAGAAAAAATGTATTGGCAAAACTGCCCCATGGCTTTTGGTGATGATAAAGAAGCTAACTGGGTAAGTAAAACATCTGAAACCATTAATCCATACCTGGGTAAAAATCACCCGGAATTTAAAGCAACCATGCTGCATTGCGGTATGGTAAAAGATACGATCAAAGCGAAATAGCACTGGCTCACATTTCGGGTATTAACGGTAACTAAGTAACTATGAAAATATTCCTTCTTGTTTTTCTGTTTGTATTGAGTTCTGTTACCGGGTTGGCGCAAAACAAATATACCATTAGTGGGTACATCAAGGATTCATTGAACGGGGAAACCCTGATCGGTGCAACCATTGCTGTACAGGGACAAACAAAGGGCATCAGCAGTAATTTATATGGCTTTTATTCCATCACCCTCGATGAAGGAAAATATATTCTCATCTGTACTTTTATCGGCTATCGCATCAAAGCGGTTTCAATTGATCTGAGGGCTGATACAAAGATCAACTTTGAAGTTTTACCCAAATCATATTTAGCAGAGGAAGTAGTTGTGTCCGCAAAAAAACGTGATGCCAATGTTAAGAATGCGCAGATGGGAAAGTTTACTTTGCCTATTGAACAGATAAAATCCATTCCTGCATTTTTGGGTGAAGTTGACCTGTTGAAAACAATCCAATTCTTACCTGGCGTACGCAATGCAGGAGAGGGTAGTGCCGGCATTTATGTAAGAGGTGGGGGCCCGGATCAGAATTTAATATTGCTTGATGATGCCCCGGTTTATAACACAGGCCACCTGTTTGGTTTCTTTTCCATCTTTAATGCAGACGCCATAAAGAATGTAACGCTTATTAAAGGCGGTATGCCTGCGCAATATGGAGGGCGCCTGTCCAGTGTACTGGATGTTTCGATGAAGGAAGGCAACAATCAAAAATTCCAGGTAGATGCCGGCATTGGTATCATCGCATCACGGCTTTCTATCCAAGGGCCGCTTAAAAAGAACAAATCATCTTTCATATTATCCGGCCGCCGTACTTATGTTGATGCCATTGCAAAACCATTCATGAAATCGGGCAGCCAGTTCAAAGGAAGCGGTTATTATTTTTATGACCTGAATGCAAAAGTGAATTATATTTTTTCGGATAAGAACCGGCTTTACCTGAGTGGCTATTTTGGCCGGGATGTTTTTGATTATGTGAATGGCAAACAAAGTTTAAAATTCAATATTCCCTGGGGTAACAGCACCGGTACTTTACGCTGGAACCATGTTTTTAACAACAAACTCTTTGGAAATACCACGGCTGTTTACAACGATTATAATTTCAGCTTCAATGCTGCTCAAAATGATTTTGAATTAAAACTTGCTTCAGGCATCAGGGATTTGAGCTTAAAGCAGGATTTTGATCTGTATCCTTATACCGGGCACAAACTGAAATTCGGGGGTATTTATACTTACCACAAATTCACTCCATCTGTTATCAGTGGCAAACAGGATTCCACCGTATTTAAACCAAATAATGCACAGATAAAATATGCCCATGAAGCAGCCTTGTATCTGCAGGATGATTGGGAAATAAATGAAAAGATAAAGATCCATGCAGGATTAAGGTATAGCTGGTTTCAACAGACAGGGCCTTATAAAATTTACCAGACTGATGATAATGGGAACCGTACCGACAGTACCGTTTTTGGAAGAGGCAGAGCCGTAAAAACCTATGGCGGACTCGAGCCACGCTTTACCATCCGCTATGCACTCGACGATGAAACTTCTATTAAAGGTTCGGTTACGAGGAACCTGCAATACATACACCTTGTAAGTAATGCAGGAACAACGTTGCCAACCGATATCTGGGTGCCCAGTACTTATAAGGTAAAACCACAGATCAGCTGGTTATATGCAGCAGGATTGTTTAAGAACTTTAAAGACAATATGTATGAAACATCTGTAGAACTTTATTACAAACAGATGCAGAACCAGATCGAGTATAAGGAAGGTTATGTACCCAGTAGCCTGGATGATACAGAAAATTCTTTTGCATTTGGAAAAGGATGGAGTTACGGTGCCGAGTTTTTTATTAATAAAACCAAGGGCCGTTTAACAGGATGGATAGGATATACACTAAGCTGGACATGGCGCAAATTTGCTGCACTGAACTTTGGAGAAAAATACCCGGCAAAATACGACCGCAGGAATGACATGAGTGTGGTGGCTATGTACGAGCTCAATAAAAAATGGAAATTATCAGCTTCCTTTGTTTTTGGTACAGGCAATTCAGCAACACTACCGCAGCGCTTTTATATTGTTGGCGGCATACTTACACAGGAGTATAGCCGTATTAATGAATACAGGCTTCCAGCTTACCACCGGCTTGATTTTGCAGCCATCCTCACGCCAAAGAAAAACATAAAACGTAAATGGAAAAGTGAGTGGGTCTTTAGCGTGTACAATGCATACAATCGTAAGAACCCATACTTCATCTACTTCGATCAAACCGGCAGTCCTTTTAGTGGCACTTTAGAGATACAGGCCAAACAGGTGTCTTTGTTTCCGGTGATACCAGCCATTACCTGGAACGTGAAGTTTTAGATCATTTCCTTACTAAAATTGGGATTTAAGTGCCAGGATGATTCAGCCCCTTACTAAAATTGGGATTTAAGTGCCGGGATGATTCAACCCTTGAGTAAAATTGGGATTTACGTGTCGGGATGATTCAGCGCTTGAGTAAAATTGGGATTTACGTGTCGGGATGATTCAGCGCTTGAGTAAAATTGGGATTTATGTGTCGGAATGATTCAACCCTATCTTTCGGCATAAAACGAAAAAGCACCCCGATAATTACCGGGATGCCTTATAATATTGAAAAATTGGGAGTTAGCGTGTGAATGTTTGATACCGCTCTACATAATAACCCGGGAAAGCAGGATCAGAACCTTTTGAAACAACTGTAAATAACACATTGGTTAAAGTGAGCATTGTCCAGTTGTAAGTTTTAGGAGCAGAATTTGTAACCAGGCTGCCAGCTCCTGCAAATTCATAAGTGCCTATATCAGAAATAGTGCTGTTAAGCTTGTATTCAAAACCTCCATCAGCTTCAAATCTCACAAAATTCTTAGGTTTAGGTGTTGATTTTATGATGGTATCTTTTACAAATACACCATTCTGGAATAATTTAAGCTGAACACGGTTTATAACCCATTCGCCAACTACCTGCTGTTCTTTTGGAAGATCAGTACTGGTATCTGCTTTGGCACAACCGGTAAAAATAGTAACAGAAAATAAAATGGCTAATAAAACCAGGGGGGTATAAGTAGTTTTCATCCGGAATAAAATATTGGTTGCTTTTATAACGTACAACCAGCTATTTTATTGCTTAATTTTTGGCTTATACTTAAACCGTATCACCCCGCTTTTCTGAAGGTCGGATGAAATGCGTACTTCATAGCGGTTATCGCCGTCGTTTACAACCATTAAAGCCGTATTTGGCGGGATCGTACCCAGGTTTTCGGCATACATTATAAGTTCATTTAATTCTTTCTCCCTATCTACTTCAAGCTTTAGCCTGAGGGCTTTATCGCTGAGGCGCTTATGAGAAAGAATGAGATTCCCATTAAACAAAAGTGAAATACTGTCACCATCAATTTCGCCATTATCATAGAGATCAACAGTAAAGGTCGCATTGTCAATTTCGATGGTTTTTAAAAGCTCATTGCTGCGCTTTGTATACACAGCATCCAGCGATTTATTTATTACCGGCTCTTTTTTAACAACAGGAGCTTCATCAGCCGGCAAATTATTGGTATTTCCTTCCTTTGACGGCGTATCATTCTTTTTCCCGGGTTCTGTTTTTGCAACCGGCGGCGCAGTTACTTTTTTAGTGTCTTTTTTTACAACAGGCGGAACTGCTTTTTTTATAACCGGGGGCGTAGCTTGTTTAGTAGTATTTTTTACAACAGGTGGAGGGGTGGTTTGCGCTGGCTTTGTTTTAACTACCGGGGCCGGTTTATTGACAGGCTTACTCAAATACGCCGCATTCTTTTGCAAAATCCTGCGGGATAAAGTAGTTGTGCCATGCCCGCAATCTCCTTCCTGGTTGGGTGCAGGTACCCAACTGCCTTCTAATGAAAGCTCATCACCTTTTTGAAAATAAGTTAAGCGGTGTATCTGAAAACAATTGCGGATAGTAATTGGAACATTGGTTTTTGTACGTTCAGTTTCTTTTACTTCAATTGATTTACTTGCTTTATTAATGGTACCGATCAACCTGCAGATGGTATAATACCGTTTTCCCCCATCATTGAAATAGGTGTAAGAATACCCGGAAACTTTGTTGCCATTAGATTCCAGTTCCAGCACGTATTCGCAGCGATCGCCCGCCCAGCCAGCAAATGAAGTGCTCTTATCTATAAATTCACCTTTCCATTGCCCGGTAAAATTTTGGGCCGAAAGAAATGAAGCAGTAAAAAGAAGTAAGATCAGTGGTACAATTTTTTTCATCTACACAAAGATATTTTAGATAAATTTTTCCATAGCTAATACTTCGTTAAATTTGCAACCTGCAAACCGCAAAGGTTTGACAATAAAGATATGATAAAGATAACATTACCCGATGGAGCAGTAAGAGAATATGAAGCAGGTTCTTCTGCATTTGATGTAGCTAAATCCATCAGCGAAGGATTGGCAAGAAAAGTACTGGCTGCAAGCATTAATGGCGAAGTGTGGGATGCTCACAGGCCGATCAATACAGACGCTTCTTTAAAATTACTTACCTGGGATGATGCTGATGGTAAAGTAACATTCTGGCATTCATCTGCACACTTAATGGCTGAGGCGGTAGAAACTGCTTTCCCCGGCGTAAAGTTTTGGGTAGGGCCCGCTATTGATAAAGGATTTTATTATGATATGGACCTGGGCGATAAAAAGATCACCGAAGAGGACCTTGTTGTGCTAGAGAAAAAGATGAATGAACTGGCAAAGCAAAAAAATATTTTTATTCGCAAGCCAATGGCAAAGGCTGATGCCATTCAGTATTTTACTGAAAAAGGAGATGAATATAAACTTGACCTGTTGAATAATTTAACTGATGGAGAAATTACTTTTTACACCCAGGGAGGTTTTACTGATCTGTGCCGTGGGCCACATATTCCTAACACCGGTTTTATAAAAGCTATTAAACTTACCAGTATTGCAGGTGCTTACTGGAAAGGCGATGAAAAAAATAAACAACTTACCCGTATTTACGGTGTTACTTTTCCGGAGCAGAAGGAACTGGACGAATATGTGTTAATGCTTGAAGAGGCTAAAAAAAGGGATCACCGCAAACTGGGTAAAGAACTCGGCATTTTTACATTTAATGATGATGTTGGGCCTGGTTTAGCTTTATGGTTGCCTAATGGTACTATTGTTATTGAAGAGTTGGAGGCACTTGCCAAGCAAACCGAAAAAGATGCCGGTTACAAGCGTGTGGTTACACCACATCTTGCCAAGGAGAATATGTATTTAACCAGCGGCCATTTGCCCTATTATGCAGATAGTATGTTCCCACCAATGGAAATGGATGGCGAAAGATATTATCTAAAACCGATGAACTGTCCGCATCACCATAAGATCTTTGATGCAGAGCCTAAGAGTTATAAAGACCTTCCATTTAGAATTGCAGAATACGGAACTTGTTACCGTTATGAGCAAAGTGGGGAATTATTCGGCCTCATGCGTGTACGTTGCCTGCACATGAATGATGCACATATCTATTGCAGTAAAGAACAATTCGCAGATGAGTTCCGTGCTGTAAATGAAATGTACCAGAAGTATTTTAAAATATTTGGTATTGAGAAATACGTGATGAGACTGAGTTTGCACGATCCTGCAAAACTGGGACAGAAATATATCAATGAACCTGAACTCTGGTTAGAGACAGAAGAACTGGTAAGAAAAGTGCTGATAGAAAGCAATATCCCTTATGTAGAGGTAAAAGGTGAAGGGGCTTTTTATGGTCCCAAAATTGATGTGCAGATCTGGAGTGCTATTGGCCGTGAATTTACCCTGGCAACAAACCAGGTTGATTTTGCCCAGGGGCGTAGTTTTAAATTGAGTTTCACGAATAAAGAAAATAGTCCCGAAGTGCCATTGATCATTCACAGGGCGCCTTTGGGAACGCATGAAAGGTTCATTGGATTTTTGCTGGAACATTATGCCGGTAAATTCCCAACCTGGCTGGCGCCACTGCAGGTGAAAATATTGCCTATCAGCGATAAGTTCATGGATTATGCAAATACTGTGAAGCAAACCTTGGAAAATGTAGACATACGTGTTGAAATAGATGATAGAAGCGAAAAAATAGGTAAGAAAATACGTGATACCGAAGTTGCAAAAGTGCCTTATATGCTGGTTATCGGTGAAAAAGAAATGAATGAAGGAAAAGTGGCAGTTCGCAGGCAAGGCAAGGGCGACATGGGGGTTAAGCTGATAGACGAGTTTGTACAGGAGATATTAGCAGAAATAAAGAATAGGGTATCGGAATAAAGCAAGCCTGAAGCCTGCTCACATCGATTTAATTTGGATTAGTAATATTAAATAAATAAATTGCTGATGACTTATTAAAATAAAAAGATAATTTTGATAAGTGAACAACATTGTAAACTAAAAATAATAAATGGCATTTCCACCCAGACCCAGGGGCACCTTTAACCCCCGTTTTAAAAAAGAACAACAACAGGAACACCGCACCAACCACATGATAAGAGCACTGGAAGTGCGTTTGGTTGGCGAAAATCTTGAACCCGGCGTTTACTCTCTTGCCGACGCAATTAAAATTTCAAAAGAACAGGAACTTGACCTGGTGGAGATATCCCCGGGGGCAAAACCGCCTGTTTGTAAAATAATAGACTATAACAAATTCCTTTACGAAGAGAAGAAGAAGAAGAAGGAAATGAAAGCAAAATCCAAGACCAGTGAGGTTAAGGAGATACGCTTTACACCCAATACGGATGATCATGATTTTGAGTTTAAGGTAAAACACGCTGAAAAATTCCTGAGTGATGGCGATAAGGTTAAAGCTCATGTACAGTTTAAAGGCCGTGCCATCATGTTTAAAGAAAGAGGTGAATTACTCTTATTAAAATTTGCCGATCGCTTGAAAGACGTAGGTGCTTTGGAAGGCCTGCCTAAAATGGAAGGTAAAAGAATGCTGGTGATGTTTGCACCAAAAGCAAAACTCTCCAAAAGAAAGCAACAGGAAGCAAACCGGTTATAAAAACCAACTGTATATAAATTAAGGGAAGTTTTTGCTTCCCTTTTTTATTTTTGTAAAGCATGGATACAAGTCTGAATAAATACATTAGTGAAACAGGCTTCTGCAGCCGCAGGGAAGCAGATAAATACATTGAGCAACTCCGTGTTACGATAAACGGTGTAGAAGCAATGAAGGGCAACCGCGTAAAGGAAGGTGATGTGGTATTAGTTGATGGCGAACCAATAGGAAAGAAAAAGAAAACTGCAGTTTACCTGGCACTCAATAAACCCAAAGGTGTTACCTGCACTACTGATCTGAAAGACAAAACCAATATCATTGATTTTGTAAATTATAAAACAAGGATATTTCCCATTGGCCGTTTGGATAAGCGAAGTGAAGGCCTGATCTTTTTGACCAACGATGGTGATATTGTAAATAAGATACTGCGTGCCGGCAACCAGCACGAAAAAGAATACATCGTTACTGTAGATAAACCCATCACCCTTGATTTTATACAAAAAATGCGCAATGGCGTACGCATTTTAGGAACTGTAACCCAAAAGTGTTTTGTTAAGCAGGAAGGGCCAAACCGGTTTAAAATTATATTGATGCAAGGCCTGAACCGCCAGATACGCCGCATGTGTGAAGCGCTGGGCTATAATGTGGAAAGCCTGAAACGCACCCGTATTATGAACATCACTTTAACGAACCTGCCGCCCGGTAAATGGCGGTATTTTACACCTGCAGAGATCGATACTATAGGTCAGATGCTTAAAAATTCAAGCAAAACGGCAGATGGTGGGGAGGGCATGGATGAGTAATTGTTTAAGGATAATTAAATCACAAGTATTATGAGAAAAATATTATTAAGTTTAATGCTTCTCCAGGCATTTGTTTGTTTTTCCCAAAAAGAGTTCGACAGTAAGATCGTTCTTACAGTAGCAGATACCACTTCTAACTTGTATGAAAAGGCAAAAATGGCATTACTTTACCAGGACCTTATTGTAACAGAAAATCCTTCTAAGGACACATTGACTGCAGTAGAAAGGTATTTTACGCCTGTAGGATTTATTATTACCAAGGTAGCTGTATCCGGTAACAAATTGATTTTTTGGGGTATTTATGGTTTAGTAAGAATTACTGATTGGAATTATCCTAAAATACCAAGAGACTACAATAAGATCATATATTATAAGGGTAGCAAGTCCTGGCGGTTTATGTTGGAAAGGGCAAAAAGGATGTATATGGGGGAGTTGTCTTACGAAAAATAGCTAAGATACGGTCACAACCCCAACGATAGGGCCTCTAACCGCAAAAATGAGCCCTCAAACCTCATAGTTGTTGCGGTCCTCCAACGTAAAACTTTAGGTTACCTAACCCAAACGTTTACGTCCCCCAACGTAAAACTTTAGGTTATCCAACCCAAACGTTTACGTCCCCCAACGTAAAATTTTAGGTTATCCAACCCAAACGTTTACGTCCCCCAACGTAAAACTTTAGGTTATCCAACCCAAACGTTTACGTCCCCCAACGTAAAACTTTAGGTTATCCAACACAAATGTTTACGTCCCCAACGTAAAACTTTAGGTTATCCAACACAAATGTTTACGTCCCCAACGTAAAACTTTAGGTTTCCCAACCCAAACGTTTACGTCCCCCAACGTAAAACTTTAGGTTCCCAACCCCAACGTTTACGTCCTCTAACGTAAAACTTTAGGTTTCCCAGCCTAAAAAGCTACCTTTATATATCAAATTGATAATCAAGGCTAAAAACTTCTCTTAAAACTGTCCATTTTTTCCCTGTTTTCCCTTACCTTTGCCGCCCGAAAGAGCTAAATAAGCTTTTTCAGACATTTCCCACAAGGCTCTATCAAGTGTACCGTAGTTTCGGAACCGCCAGTAGGGAGTAACTAAAACAGTTATGTAATGCCAAAGGTTAAAACCAACAGCAGCGCCAAGAAGCGCTTTAAAGTTACCGGTACAGGTAAGATCACATTTCAGAAAGCTTTCAAACGTCACATCTTAACAAAAAAATCAACCAAGCGCAAGCGTGCTATGCGTAAGGATGGTGTTGTTGCAGATTCAAACATGCACTTTGTAAGGCGTTTATTGGGACTTAAATAAGCCCACCGGAAAAAAACACAACAATTAACTTTAAAAAAATTAGAATATGCCACGTTCAGTAAATGCAGTAGCCAGCAGGGCCCGCCGCAAAAGAATATTAAAAGCTGCCAAAGGATTTTATGGTAAGCGTAAAAATGTATACACCGTTGCCAAAAACGTAATGGAAAAAGGGTTAACGTACAGCTACGTTGGCCGTAAATTAAAAAAGCGTGAATACCGTACTTTATGGATAGCACGTATCAATGCTGCCGTAAGGGAAGAAGGTAGCATGACCTATAGCCAGTTCATTAACAAACTGAGCGTTAAAGGGATTGACCTTAACCGTAAAGTATTGGCAGACCTGGCCATGAATGAGCCGGAAACATTTAAGAAATTAATAGATTCAGTAAAGTAATCTGCTGTATGAATTAATAAAGACCGGTTGTGATCTATCACTACCGGTTTTTTTATGTGCATAATATCTGTAAACTATTACTTTTGCTAAAATATCTCTAACCCAAAAAAACTAGATCAATCAATGAATAATACTTACGACAGTCTTGTACAGCAAACATTCAATTTTCCGCAGGAAGATTTTAAACTGAAGGATGATTATTTGCGATACAATGACGTGGATATAAAGGCACTTATTGATAAACATGGCACGCCCTTAAAATTAACCTACCTCCCCAAAATAGGTATGCAGATAAATAAGGCGAAAAAATTGTTTGCCAATGCTTTTAAAAAACATAAGTATGAAGGTGAGTATCATTATTGCTACTGTACCAAAAGCTCTCATTTTAGTTTTATTGTTGAGGAAACACTGAAGCATAATATACACCTGGAAACTTCTTATGCTTATGATATTGATATCATCAACTCGTTGTATAAAAAAAGAAAACTTACCAAGGATATTCATATTATCTGCAACGGGTTCAAACAAAAGAATTATACCAGCCGCATTGCAAAACTTATTAATGACGGATTTAAAAATGTAATTCCGGTACTGGATAATAAAGAGGAACTGAGCATGTACAAACGTGCTATACGTACCGGAGAGCCTTTTAAAGTTGGGATAAGAATAGCTGCTGAAGAAGAACCTACTTTCCCTTTTTATACAAGCAGGCTGGGAATAAAAGCAAAAGATGTACTGGAATTTTATGTGGATGAGATAGAAGGGTATGAAGACAGGTTTCAATTGAAGATGCTGCATATCTTTTTAAACAAGGGCATTAAGGATGATATTTATTACTGGAGTGAATTGCAGAAAAGTATCACACTATATTGCCAGTTGAAAAAGATATGTCCTGAATTGGATTCAATAAATATTGGCGGCGGGTTTCCTATTAAGCACTCCTTAGGGTTCAATTACGATTACCAGTTTATGATCAACGAGATAGTTGGTAATATTAAAACAGCATGTAAGAAAGCTAAAGTGCAAATGCCTAATATTTACACCGAGTTTGGAAGTTTTACAGTTGGGGAGAGTATGGCTCATATCTATAGCGTGATCGGTGAAAAAATTCAAAACGACCGGGAAACCTGGTACATGATCGACTCTTCTTTTATTACCACGCTGCCCGATACCTGGGGTATTGGTGAAAAATTCCTGATGCTGCCCATCAATAAATGGGATAACGAATACCAGCGGGTAGTTTTAGGCGGTATTACCTGTGATGGGCACGATTACTACGATAGCGAAGAACATATTAATGAAGTGTTCTTACCTAAAGTTAAAACTACCAACGAAGAAAAGCTGGAGAATAATAAAGAGCCGTTGTATGTTGGCTTTTTTCATACTGGTGCTTACCAGGATCAGATAAGCGGCTATGGCGGCATTAAGCATTGCCTCATCCCTTCGCCCAAGCATGTGATCATTGAAAGAGATAAGAACGGTAAACTGGTAGAGTGGGTTTATGCAAAAGAGCAAACCTCACAAAGTATGTTGAAGATTTTAGGGTATAAATAGTGGTGTGACCGTTCATGTAATTTTATGATAGGCAAACTTTGTGTTGCCTATTTTTATTGCTCATATAAAAGATAGTCATGCTAAACAAATTTTACAAATCCATTCTGTTGTTGATCGTATCAACTGCAATTATCAATAACGCAGCTCATGCACAAACTGCTGAGGATTCAATCAAAACTGTGATCAATGCCATGTTCACTGCTATGAAGACCAGTGATTCGGTATTATTAAAAACCTGTTTTGCCGAGAGTGCAGTTTTGCAAACCTTTGGTAAGAACAAAGAGGGAAAAACAATCATCACAACCGAAACACCAGGCGATTTTGCAAAGATCGTAGCTTCTATTCCTGCTGGCGCTGCTGATGAGCAGATCGTTTATAAAGATCTGAAAATTGATGGGCCCATGGCTGCCGTGTGGACCCCATATAAACTATACTTTAATGGAAAATTTTATAGTTGTGGGGTAAATTCTTTTCAGTTAACGCGGCTGAATGGCGAGTGGAAAATACAATACATACTGGATACAAGACGAAAGAATAATTGCGAATAAAAAAAAGCCCCTCCTGAGACCAGGAGGGGCTTTCTCCCGTTTTACTGGGAACCAAACCAACTGTATGTATTTATGAAAAAAACTAAACTTATGCCGACTCCATGTTTACGTAGCCAATCTCTTTTCTGTCGGCATAATACCCTCTAACATTTCAACGTTGTCCTTCGGACTACTTATGAAATGAAGATGGTATTATTGTATCGCAATATCTTTTGCTCCACCTTTCACTTCTTCTTTTTTAGGAAGTTCCAGTGTTAAAATTCCATTCTCGTACTTCGCTGTGATCTTTGTTGAATCGATCTTGTCATCCAGTGTAAAACTGCGTTTGAAAGATTTGTAACCAAATTCTTTGCGGATCATTTTTTCATTCTCCACAGTCGCTTCTGTTTTCTTCTCAGCACTAATGGTTAAAACCTTACCATCTACTTTTACATTGAAATCAGCTTTTTCCATTCCTGGTGCTGCCAATTGAATGCTGTAGAGGTCTGCTTTTTCAACAATGTTAGCGGGCGGAAAATGCAATACATCTTCCCTGATAGATTTACCGAAATTAACCGGTAACTCATTGAATAATTCATTCATTAAACCATCAAAAGTTTTGTTGATGGGGTTGTTAACTTTTACGAGTGTCATAGCTGTTATATTTTTTAAGTTTTAAAATTTGTGCTTCTGTGTAACCATGTTCAAATAACATTCCAACCAATTTTTTAAAGACAAAATTTCTAAATAATGATAAATTAAAAGCCATTGTGTCGGGTATTGATTTATTGAGGTGTCATTATTTCCGATTCTGATTGATTTCGATATCGGGAATACTATCAAAGGCTTGAATATTTTCTAAAGGAAGTATGTAATTTTGTGTTCCATAAAAAAATAAAAGAGATATGTATCCAGAAGAAATTGTAATCCCCATGAAAGAAGAGTTAACAGAGAATGGTTTTTCTGAACTGTTAACAGCTGAAGCCGTTGAAAATACATTGGCTGAAAAAGGAACTACGCTGGTAATGATCAATTCGGTTTGTGGTTGCAGTGCTGGTACAGCACGCCCTGGTGTTTTGATGGCTGTTCATAATACAACAAAAAAGCCCGATCATATTACAACCAGCTTTGCAGGTTTTGATATTGAAGCGGTAAATAAATTAAGAGAACACCTGGTGCCTTACCCACCATCTTCACCTGCAATTGCGTTGTTTAAAGATGGTAAGCTGGTACATTTCATCGAACGCCATAATATTGAAGGCCGCAGTGCACAAATGATCGCAGAGAACCTGATCGGTGCATTTGAACAGCATTGTAATTAAGAATTTTTATTAGTAAGTACTATAAGCCCCTTGTTTTAACAAGGGGCTTTCTCATATAATTATATTAGCCTAATGAAACGGTTATAAGATTTAGCTTTCATGCAGTAATATTGAATGAAGTAGTATATTGCATTCCTAAATTTTAAAACCTTAACTAACAGATGTATCCCAACTTATATTATGTATTTAAAGACTGGTTTAACGTAGAGTGGCACGGGTTAAGCTTTTTAAATACATTTGGATTGTTTGTTGCGCTTGGGTTTGTAACGGCTGCCATTGTTTTAAGCAAAGAATTACAGCGTAAAGAAAAGCAAGGGCTTTTATCTCCGAGAGAAGAAATGATCGTAGTGGGTAAACCTGCTTCTGTTCTTGATCTTATTATTAATGCAGTTGTTGGTTTTATTTTCGGGTACAAAATTTTCGGCCTTTTCTTCAGTAAACCAGCCGGTGTAAATCCACAAGACTATATTTTTTCTTCACAAGGCAATTTGCTGGGAGGGTTATTGATAGGGGTCGGGCTCGCCTGGTTTAAGTGGTACGATAAAAAGAAGCATACATTAAAAGAACCTGAAAGGCGTAACGTACGCATCTGGCCACACGACAGGGTAGGAGATATCATTATCCTTGGTTTAATATTCGGCATTTTAGGTGCCAAGCTTTTTGATAACCTGGAGAACTGGAGTGATTTTATTAAAGATCCTATTGGTCGTATATTCTCTGCAAGTGGGTTAACTTTCTATGGTGGTTTAATTATGGCAGCTATTGCCATTTGCTGGTATGCTTCAAAAAAAGGTATCAAAGTCATTCATTTGGTTGATGCTGCGGGCCTGGCACTTTTACTTGCTTATGCAGTTGGCCGTATCGGTTGCCAGGTTTCCGGGGACGGAGATTGGGGTATTTTTAATAGCGCTTACGTGGTAAATGCAGAAGAGAAAGTGATAGAAGCTGCTCCCGGCGATTATCAAAAGCAACTTAAAAAGAATGAAGCCTATTACTTAAGAGGAGAAGTATTTGCAAATGATTCTACAATGGTACAAGTTACCGATCGTACTTACTCAAGCCTTGAAAAAGTTCCTCATAAAGCATTTAAAGGGCCGTCTTTCTTACCAACCTGGATGTTTGCCTATACTTATCCAAAGAATGTAAATAAGGATGGGATTTTAATGGCTGATTGCGATGATGAGCATTGCCGGGCCTTACCTCAGCCTGTTTTTCCTACTCCATTTTACGAGACAGTAGTTTGTACGCTGCTGTTTTTAATACTCTGGGCAATACGAAAACGTATAACAACACCTGGGGTAATGTTTGGTATCTATCTCATTTTAAATGGAATAGAGCGATTTACTGTAGAATTATTCCGGGTAAATAATACCTTTCCACTTTTTGGTTTTCACCCAACACAGGCTGAAGTGATATCTGCTGCTCTTGTTTTAGCAGGTATTATATTAATTATTTTTGTAAAAAGCAGGGCCGCCCGTAAAGCTGAATAACTTCATCTATTTAAGTTTCTTTCTTTTTATTAGCTGTAACCTTTTCTCCCGGGTTAACGTATAATGCTATATAACCAGTTATCCTTAAATTTTACCGTTCAGTAGTAAACAATGTACTATGTAACACATAGTACTTACTTTTGTGAAGTAGTTATCAAAGTATATAACTGATTATTTTAAAAAACGCCCCGACAGCCATTCGGGTTAAAACAAAAAGTATAGTCATGAAAAAATTATTCAGCCTGCTGGCTGTCATAGCCATTGGCTTGTCCAGCTTCGCCCAAACCGGAGGCAAAATATCCGGAAGTATCAAAGACGGTGGCAATCAAAAAATAATTGATGCCGCTTCCGTTTCTCTCTTAAGAGCCAAAGATTCAGGCTTGGTAAAAGTAGCCGTAGCTGATAAAGACGGTAATTTCTCTTTTGAAAATGTAAAAGAAGGTAATTACCTGGTACTGGCCACTTCAGTAGGCCACACAAAGACCTACAGCTCAAAGATCACTATTTCACCAGCTGCTTTATCAGTTTCTACAGGTGTACTGCAATTAGTACCTGCCCAAAAAGATATGAAAGAAGTACAGGTTACTTCTAAAAAGCCATTGATCGAAAGAAAGCTTGACAGGACCATCGTTAATGTAGACGCATCTATTACTAATACCGGCAGCACTGCCATGGAAGTATTGGAAAAGTCACCTGGTGTTTCTGTTGATAAAGACGGTAATATCAGCCTGAAAGGGAAAGCCGGTGTTATTGTTTACTTAGATGGCCGCCCGAGTTATTTAAGTGGCCCGGACCTTGCAAACATGCTACGTAATATGACTGCAAGCCAGTTGGAGCAAATTGAGATCATGACCAATCCTCCGGCAAAATATGATGCTGCCGGTAATGCAGGGGTCATCAATATTAAAACCAAGAAGAATAAGATGTTTGGTTACAATGGAAGTATAACAACTGGTTACACACAAGGAAGATATGCCCGCTTTAACGAGGCTGTGAGTTTTAACTATCGCAATAAAAAAGTGAATTTCTTCAGCAACTTTAATTATAACCGTAACCATAGGGGCGAAGAATTGTATATCGTGAGGAATATGCGTGATAAGAATACCAAAGAGATTACTTCAATTTTTGACCAAACCTCTCATATGGAAAACCAGCGCCATTATTATAATGCAAAGATTGGCATGGATTATACCATATCAAAAAATACAACAGTAGGTATGGTTTTAAATGGATTTTATAATCCAAGTTTATGGCAAAGCTCCTCTAATACATTTATTAGTAATCCGGATGGAAGCTTAAGAGAGCAAATAATTTCATACACACAAAATGAGGAAAAATGGAAAAACTTTAGTTCTAATGTAAACTTTAGGACCAAGTTGGACACGGCAGGGCAGGAGCTTTCAGCTGATGTGGACTTTATTCAGTATAAAGCAACGAGTGTACAACCGCTCACCAGTTCTTACTACGATAATATGGGGAACCTTAAACAGACACCTGATGTATTAAACGGAACATTGCCTACCAATATTAAAATTTACAGTGGTAAGATTGATTATACATTGCCTTTAAAAAAGGATGCAAAGTTTGAAGCAGGTTTTAAAACCAGTTTTGTAACCAATGATAATAATGCCAGGTATGACAGTTTAAAAACAGGTTATTCTGTTTTAGACAGTGCCCGCAGCAATCATTTTATTTATGATGAGAACATTAATGCTGCTTATGTAAATTATAACAGGCCGCTTGGAAAAAAATGGAGTGCACAACTCGGATTAAGGGTTGAGAATACCAATGCTAATGGTGTTTCAAAAGGATATACCTATAACGCTTCCCAGGATAAATTTGAATACACTGAAACCAAATTCAAAAAATCATATACACAGTTATTTCCTACGGTTTATCTTCAATACACTGCCAATGAAAAGAACCAGTTCGTTATTAACTATGGCCGCAGAATAAAAAGGCCCGACTATGAAGATATGAACCCGTTTGTTCACTTCCTGGACAGGTATACTTTTGAGCAGGGTAATCCAAATATCAGCCCGCAGTTTTCGCATAACATTGAGCTGAGCCATACCTACAAAGGATTTTTAACAACAACGGTAAACTACACTGCCACCAACAATATCATTCAGCAGGTGCTGGAACAGAATGATCTGACCAATGAGACCTTTATCAAAAAAGCGAACATTGCAAGCGCTAAACAAATAGGTTTAGAGGTTACAGCAAATAAGTCAATAACCAAATGGTGGAGCGGAAATATTTATGCTAACGTGTATAACAATCACTTTACAGGCCTGGTGAATAACGAAAAGATCTCTACAGGCATCACTACATTTATGGCGCAGGTGCAGCAGCAATTTAAATTCAAGAAAGGATGGGCTGCAGAAATAAGTGGTATGTATCGCAGCAAAGGTCTCGAAGGTGTGATCTACATCAAGCCAATGGCCCAGGTAAATGCAGGATTCAGCAAGCAAATATTAAAAGATAAAGGAAGTATCCGTTTGAATGTACGTGATATTTTTGCCGGCAGCGTTTTTAAAGGATATAGCAAATACGGTACTGTGGATGCAACTTTTAAAGATGTTAACGATAGCCGTGCGGTTAGTTTAACCTTTACCTACAGGTTCAACAAAGGAAAATTAAAAGCAAGTAGCAGTAAAAGAAATAGCGGAGCCAGTGATGAGCAGAACAGGGTGAAGAGCGGCGGATAAGAATATGTTGAATTTCAGAATGTCGAATATCGAATGTATACTCAAATTGTAGAAACATTCGATATTCGACATTTTATATTCGATATTAATTAACATTCGATATTCGCCATTTTTACATTCAACAATATTTGATATTTTTGAGAAAATAACTGCCATGCCTTCATTTGACCTAGTAAGCAAAGTTGATCTGCAAACACTGGATAATGCCATCAACACAGTATCGAAAGAGATTACCAATCGCTTCGATTTTAAGGGTTCCCATGTGGTGATCGACCTGAACAAAAAGGATTTTAAAGTGAACCTGGAAGCCGATAGCGATATGAAGATCCAACAGATCATTGATGTGCTGATAAGCAGAAGTATGAAACAGGGATTGGCAGCGGAGGTGTATGATCTGAGCAAAGAGCCTTATCCAAGTGGAAAAGTGACCAAAAAAGAGATTCCGGTAAGAAACGGTATCAAACAGGAAGATGCCAAAAAGATAGTTAAGATCATAAAAGACAGTGGCCTGAAAGTACAGGTAGCAATAATGGATGATATTATAAGGGTAACCGGTAAAAAGATCGATGACCTGCAGGAAGTTATACAGGCATCCAAGAGCTGGAATGTGGGAATTGCGCTGCAGTACATTAATATGAAAAGCTAGATTTAATGGATAATTTGCTAATTGATAACGGATAATTTTTTAAACTTAATGCCATTCGAGGGATAGAAAGCTGACTTATTAGAAGGCATTATCAATTATCCATTATAACATTATCCATTTTTTTTGACTGTTTTTTAGCCAAAATGGCTTACTTTTGCCACTTTCTAATAAATAGTACGGCAAAACCCGTGCACAAAACTTTAAAATTATGAAACAAGGAATTCACCCGGACGGTTACAGGTTAGTAGTTTTTAAAGATATGAGTAATGGTACTCAGTTTTTAAGCCGTTCAACAGCTGTATCAAAAGAAACAGTAACTTACGAAGATGGTAACGAGTATCCGGTAATTAAACTGGAGATTTCAAATACTTCTCACCCTTTTTATACCGGTAAAAATGTACTGGTAGATACTGCAGGTAGGATCGATAAATTCAACAAGCGGTACGAAAAAAAGGCAAAATAATTTAATAGAGATCATTATCTTTATTTAAAGTTTGTTTTTCATGGCTATACTTTAAGTCCCTCCGGTTCTCCGGGGGGATTTTTGTTTTGCCACGGATTCACAGATTTTCACGGATTTTTTTGATACCAGCTTCATTTCCTTGTGCATCATCGTTGCGTCGCAATCCTTTCATCCGTATACCAATGGGCAACATCGCAGACCCTTTTTTAGATAAATAAAATCAGTGTTAATCTGTGTAATCCGTGGCCAACATATTTTATTTGCTTTCTTCTTAGTAGTTTTACTTCATGCAAAAGATCATCTTTACAGAAGAATACTGTAAACCGCAGAATCTTCATCCTTTTACATACATACGTCATATACAAGATATCCGTATAGGTATTTTAACCATTAGGGAAAAGTGGGAGAAATATCTGAAGATGCCTTCTGTCAATAAATGGGCAGGCCATTACCTGGATGATGCGAAATCTGTAAAGATTGAAAAGGGTATCAAAGATGATCACCTGATGATCCATGCCAATGTATTGCCAACCAAAGCCATTGTCAACAAAATAAAAAAGCTGAAAAACGGCGAATTTCTTACTTCAGATAAAGAAGGCGGTATAGCATTTAAGTTTTCAGGTAAAGAAGTTCTGGGTTTGCATAAGATCAAGGTCAATAAGCCGGTAAAAGTTAAGGATGACATACAAGCCCTTCATTATCCGTGGCAGATATTCCAGATGAATGACTGGGCTTTGCGGGAAGATTTTGCATTAATTACAGCCGGAAGAAAAACTAAGGCTATTTCTAAGACCAATAAACTGATAAAACCTGCACAGGTCTTTATTGAAGCCGGCGCAAAGGTTGAACATTGTTTTTTAAATGCTACTGATGGCCCGATCTACATTGGCAAAAATGCAGTGATCATGGAAGGTAGTTTGCTGAGAGGCCCCGTTGCCATTTGCGAAGGCGCAGTGGTTAAAATGGGTACCAAAATTTATGGTGCAACAACCATTGGCCCATTCTGTACTATAGCGGGTGAGGTAAAGAACTCAGTTTTATTTGGATTTAGTAACAAAGCGCATGATGGTTATTTAGGAGATAGTGTATTGGGCGAATGGTGCAACCTGGGCGCTGGTACCAGCAACAGCAATGTAAAAAACAATGCAGGCGAAGTAAAATACTGTATTGATGCCGATAAGAAAGAAATGAGCGCCGGTAATAAAGGCGGCTTATTAATGGGGGATTATTCCAAAGCGGCGATCAATACCTCTTTTAATACAGGTACCATGGTTGGTGTTTGCTGTAATGTGGTTTCGGCTGGCCTTACGCCAAAATTTATTGGCAATTTTTCATGGGGGGCTGATGGGATAACAAAATATAAACTAAGCAAGGCTTTGATCGATATTGATAACTGGAAAAAACTGAAAGGCCTGGCTATTTCCGACAGGGAAAAACAAATTTTGACTGATATTTACAAACTATATTGAGTACATGTTTAGTACACGAATTTTTAAAACACGAATTACACGAATTTGTTTTTGACAATTCGTGTAATTCGCAATAATTCGTGTAATAAAATTTATAAGAACATAATTAAAACAAAACTAATCATGCGTAAACAAATTGCAGCAGCAAACTGGAAAATGAATTTAACCCTGCAACAGGCAGAAGCTTTAATGGATGAATTAATTGCCACACCACATGAACTGAAAGAAAACCAGGAAGCTGTTTTTGGAGTGCCGTTCCCATATATCATCAGCATAAAGAATAAACTGGCCGGAAAACAACATGCTTTTGTTGCTGCACAGAATTGTTACGATAAAAAAAGTGGTGCATACACCGGTGAGGTAAGCGCTGAAATGCTGAAAAGTATTGCTGTGGATTATGTGATATTAGGCCACAGTGAAAGACGTGAATATTTTTCTGAAAGCCATGCTATGCTTGCTGCCAAAATTGATATTTGCTTTGCAAATGGTCTGAAACCAATTTTCTGTTGTGGAGAAATGCTGGAGATAAGAGAGGCCGGAACACAAAATAGTTTTGTTGAAACACAACTAAAGGAAAGCTTGTTTCATTTAACTGCAGAGCAATTGACAGGCTTTGTAATTGCTTACGAACCCATCTGGGCAATTGGTACCGGTAAAACCGCTAGTAATGAACAGGCGCAGGAAATGCATGCACATATCCGTAGTGTAATGGCAAATCAATATGGAGTTGATGTTGCTGAAAGCATATCTATTTTATATGGGGGAAGCGTTAAAGCAAATAATGCCAAAGATATATTTGGCCAGCCCGATGTAGATGGGGGATTGGTTGGGGGTGCCAGTCTTATTGCTGCCGACTTTGCAGCCATCATCGGCAGTTTAAAGTAATCGCAAGGATCTTAAAAGCTATGCAGACAGGAAAGATATTATTGCAGAGTATGTTGTGGCGTGGACTGTATTATGTTTCAGCTTTTATCATTAATATTTTAATCGCAAGGCATTTTCAGGCTTCGGTAAGTGGAAGCATCTATTATATCAGCAGCATTTATGCACTGGTATTATTGCTTTTCAGCCTGAGCCTGGAATCGGGTATTATTTATTTTGCAGCTAAACAACAGATACCGGTTTCCCGGCTTTTTAGTTTTTCTGTTCTCTGGTCATTGTTTACCGGGCTTATAACTTTTTTTATTGCCTGGCAATTGATTGGAAAAACTTATGCCGGAATATCAACCGAACTCATCATTTTTTCTGCAGTCCTTTTTATTACCGGCAATCTTTTAATTACTTATTGCTCCGGATTTTTTTATGCAAACAATGATTTTGTGATACCTAACATCATCATCATTGCTGGCACTGTTACCTTGATCGTTTTGATCCCTTATAACGGACAGTCAATTGTTCCGGCAATAACTGATGAGAATTATTTTTATGTTTATTTCGCTTCATTTTTTGTTCAGGGAGTGCTAATGGCTATTGCTGTAAAAGTAAAATATGTAAAGACCGGTGCTTTTCAATTTTTGTCTGCAGCTGAATTCAGGCTCTTGTTCCGTTACTGTGCAATGGCATTTTTAGGGAATGTTACTTTCTTTCTGTTATACCGGGTTGATTATTTCTTTGTAGAAAAATATTGCACTGCCGATGAACTGGGTAACTACATCCAGGTTTCAAAGATCGTTCACCTGTTTTTTATCCTGCCAACCATATTGGCCAGCGCTGTGTTTCCGATCACGGCCGGTGGCCGGAAAGAAGCCATCAATAAACTCTTAACCCTTTTATCAAGGTCAATATTTTTGCTATACAGCTTCCTGTGTATTTTGCTTGCATTGGTTGGCAAATGGCTTTTTCCCTTCGTTTTTGGTGAAAGCTTTACGGCCATGTACCAACCTTTCCTGTGGCTAATACCGGGTATACTTTCTCTTTCAGGAATATTTACACTTACCGCATATTTTGCTGGCAAGAACAGGATCAGAGTAAATATTATTGGTTCGGTTTACGCTTTGCTTGTTATCGTTGTTGGAAATATTATTTTCATTCCAAAGTATGGAATTGAAGCCGCAGCAATTATCAGCAGTTTGGGATATATCGTTTACCAGGGTTACATTATTGCTGTTTTTAGAAAAGAATATCAAACCCCCGTGGCAGATTTTTTTATCTTTAGATCATCTGATTGGAAACAAATTAAACAAACGATCACAGATTCTCTTAAAAGCAAATGAAAGTTAGCAGCAACGATATGTATGTGGGTGGGGAGTATTTTAAAAATAATCCCGATTGGGATATTGCTGATGCCCGTTGGAAGACAGATGTAATAATCAAACTGCTTCAAAAAAATAATATTAACCCAAAGCAAGTGATCGAAATTGGTTGCGGCGCCGGCGAAAACCTGGTTGAACTACTAAAAAGAGATAGCGGTATTGAGAAGTTGACCGGATACGATATTTCGCCACAGGCAATTGAGCTTGCAGCTAAAAGATCATCAGCCCAGATCAGTTTTTATAATGAAGACATCACAGCAAAAGAAAATGTATATGCAGACCTGATGCTGGTGATCGATGTGGTGGAGCATGTGGATGATTATTACGGTTTTCTGAGAAAGTTGAAAGCGAAAAGCGACTGGTTTGTTTTTCATATTCCTTTGGATCTTTCCGGCAGAACAGTGATGAAACCACATGTAATGCTGCAACAGCGGCAATCAGTCGGCCATATTCATTATTATACGAGGGAAATGGTGGAGTGGGCTTTGAAAGATACCGGTTATGAGATCAAAGACTGGATTTACACAAAACCGGTTGTAGATATTGAACCTGCCAGGTCATTTAAACGGTTTGTAAAAAAAATATTACGTAATATTTCCTTTACTATCAATAGAGACTGGAGTGTAAAAAAATGGGGTGGTTATTCCATGATGATCTTAGCTAAATAATTATTAAACCTGTAGCACAGTAAAAATAGATCCCGTAAATGAAAGTTCTGTGGCTGGCAAGCATTTATCCATCAAAATTGTTTCCCTATGATGGGGACTTTATTCAGCGGCATGCCCGGGCAACATCTTTGTTTTGCGAAATTGAAGTGTTACATGTTGTGAAAGATGAAAATGGTATTGTAACACAAGATGTAAAGGAGATGGTTGTTACAAACGGTCAACTTACCGAAAGGATCATTTACTATAAACCCATCAAAAGCTCCATTCGTTTTATTGACAGGTTTTTATCGAGTTTGAAATACAAACGGCTATCAAGAGCCGCTGTAAAAAAATATATTTCGGAGAATGGCGAACCTGCTTTTTTCCACCTGCATATGGCTATGAAATCCGGCCTGACTGCATTATGGGCAAAAAGAAAATATAATATTCCTTACCTGCTTACGGAACATTGGAGCGGATACCAGGACGAAGCTGTACCCAATATCAACGACTATAATTTTATTTATCACTATTACTGGAATAAGATCATTACAGGTGCAATGGCCAGCACTTATGTATCAGCTGATCTGCAAAAACTTATTGAAAGAAAATATAAAATTAACTATACGCTGGTCATACCCAATGTTGTTAACACAGGTGTTTTTTATCCCGGCGAAAGAACACAAGATGATACGATCCGCTTTATACATGTCTCAACCATGCTGTATCAAAAAAATCCTGAAGCCATTTTACAAGCTTTGGCTTTGGTGAAGCATGAATTTAAATTTGAAATTTATTTTTACGGGCTGCTAACTGCTCCACAGGTTGAATTGATAACCAGGCTTAGCCTGCAGCAACAGGTACTACTTAAAGGAGAAGTGCCACAGGAAGAACTGGCTAAATCGATACAACAATGCGATGCGTTGATCCTGTACTCAAGGTTTGAAACTTTTGGTTGTGTTTTAATTGAAGCCAATGCCTGCGGTGTTCCGGTTATTGTAAGCGACCTGGATGTTTTTCATGAAATAGTTGAAGAAGGTGTTAATGGGATTTTTGCTAAAGGAGAGGATCCGGAAGCATTGGCTGACAAAATAAAAGAGTTTGTTGCGAAAAAAAATAGTTTCAATAAAAATAGCATTGCAGCAACTGCCGCCGAAAAATATAATTATAAAAAAGTTGGACAACAGTTTTTTGATCTTTATAAGAAAATACTTTCCGGTACTATATAACTTCCTTGCTTTGTAAGGGCAACATAAATAATAGTCCTGCAATAGGGCCAATGGCCAGTATCATAAAAATATATTGTGGATCGAAGTGTGTAGATAGATAATTAAGCAGTTCAATGCTGGCGATCGTAATGCTGAATCCTATGCAGGTCACAAAAGTGATAGCCGTCCCTTTTACCTGTAGCAAAGCAGATTGTGCTACCATGGTAGAGAATAAAGGAGAATCAGCAATCACCACCAATCCCCAGAAAAAAAGAAAGCATATAAATGGTATCGCCGGAAGCTGAAAAGCCAGCGGAGATACCAGGCAGCATAAGCCTGACAAAAGCAATGCAGTAAAAGCTGTTTTCTTGACTGTAAATATTTTTGAAGAATATCCGGCTGCTACGCAGGCAATTCCACCTCCCCCAATTATAAAAAATGCTATTCGTGAAATGTCGGTCAATTCTCCGCTGTGTAAATTATTATAGGTCATTAAAATGAAAGGGATAAAAGCCCAAAAAGCATACAATTCCCACATATGGCCGAAATAACCAAAGGCTGCTTTAAGAAATGCTTTGCTCCTGAAATTTTTAAATATAGCCGGATAATTTATCGGGCCGTCAAGAGCTGAAGCTGGTTTGGAAGGAACAAATAACAACATCAACATTCCACCGGCGACAGAAAGGCCGGATGTTAAAAACAAAACAGTCTTCCATGGCAGATGGGAAGTAAAACTTTTTAACAGGTGTGGTAATGCTGTCCCCACAACCAGGGCTCCAACTAAAAACCCCAGTGCTTTGCCCAGGCCTTTTTCAAAATGATCTGCTGCTATTTTCATCCCCACTGGATAAATACCGGCTAAAAAAAAGCCGGTCAAAAAGCGTAGCAACAATAGCAAACTTATATTCGATTCAAAACAGGTGATCAATAAATTGGACAATGCAGCAAGTAAAGCACTGCAGAAAAAAACTACTGAAGGCCGGAAACGGTCGGCAACCAGGAAGATCGCATAAACAAGTGTACCGGTTATAAACCCAAATTGAACAGCTGCAATAATATGCCCGGTTGTGCTTTTTGCAATGCCTGGAGTTGATGCCAGGTCGGGTAAAACCACATTGCCTGCAAACCACAGCGAGGTACAAAAGAACTGGGCAATAACTATTACAGGTAATATTCGGGGATTTACTTTATTCATCAACAGGCTCTCTTGGTAATTAATGGAAGGTAAATGCTATTTTCGCAAAAAAAATATAAACCTAAAAGAAATATAACATGAGCGAAGTTAAATTAACACAGGGAGAAATACACACCAACAAAGGCGTGATGAAATTTGAATTGTATGATGATGATGCACCCATTGCAGTGGCTAATTTTAAAAAATTAATCAGCGAAGGTTTTTATGACGGGCTTAGTTTTCACCGCGTAATACCAAACTTTATGATACAGGGTGGTTGTCCCAATGGTACCGGTGCCGGCGGTCCTGGCTATACCATTAATTGTGAATTGAAAGGAAGCAAACAATATCACGACCGTGGCGTAATGTCGATGGCTCATCGGGGATTAAATACCGGCGGATCTCAATTCTTTATTTGCCACAGCAGGCAAAATACCAGCCACCTGGACGGGGTGCATACATGTTTTGGAAAAGTTATTGAAGGATCGGATGTGATCGATGATATCAGGGGAGGAGATGTAATGGAGAAAGTAGTCATTATCTGATAGCATCTTTTGCGATAAAAGAAAAAAGCCTTACCATGTAAACTGAATTTACATCGTAAGGCTTTAATATTTCAAAAAATTTACCAGGCCATGATGACTACCAATGCCATCAAAGCATAATAGCCGGCAACAATGCCAACTGCGGTAAATACATCTTTGATACCTGACGAAAATGATCTGTTGTCATACACTGGAATTTTAGATTAAAAATTTAGTTTTCCTAATTTTTGTTTCCAGGGGGCCGGTTACTGAAACCATGCTTTCTTTTGAGATCTGCAAGAACTTTTGAATGCTGATGTAAAATTATAAATAAGATCGAAAAATCCAAAGCATTGTCAGGGATTTTTTTAATGAGAAGCCTGTTGGTACTGCATTTTTTACCGGTACATTGATTGCTTAAGATCGTTGAATTGTTAAGGATTTTAATAAAAATTCGCTAAGGACAATTTTCTCACACCATGTGCATAACTGGAAATGGCCAGTTTATATTTCGGTAATTTTGAAACAAATTATAAACTGATGTTTGCAATCTACACAAAACGTTTTTCAGTAATTACAGCCATGCTGCTTTTTTGTGGTTTTGTACTGAAAGCCCAAAATAATATTGTTAAGAAATTTGAGACCGGTAATGTTTACGCCGGTATTGAGGTTGGCTCCAAGGGTGTAAAGATGAGCGTGCTTGAACTTGATAAGAAAACAAGCGAGGACGGCGAATTCAAAATATTGAAGGACACAACCATCAACACCGATTTTATTTCCTTCACACAGCCAACCTACCAGGCAACATTGGCCGCACTTAACAAACTCTACGAAATTGCAATCAAGCAAAATAATATCCCGGCTGCAAATGTATTTACAGCAATCAGCAGCGGCGTAAATATCCAGGCCCAGAAAGAAGATAAAAAGAACTGGATAGACCAATTGATCAATGCTTTTAAACTTAATAATAATGAACCTAACAGAACGGTAGCTGTTATTGATGTAAAAGAAGAAGCCAGGCTTTCGCACCTGGGTATTGTGCCAGAGCCAAGACGTTACAATACTTTTTTAATTGATATCGGGAGTGGAAATACCAAGGGCGGCTACTTTCCTTATGGCAATACAAAAGACTTCAGGCTTTTTCAGCTTACCTGGGGAACAAAAAGCACTTTCAATGCCGCTGATAAAATGCTTGGAGAAGATAAGGGCCTTGAAAATTTCAACAGCCAGTTAAACCGTGTGTTGGCCGGGGCCGAGAATAACGAAATTGTGTATGCAGTAAATGCCAGTGGGGCCTTTCCAAAGAGCGATAATATTGCTTTCAGCGGTGGTATTGCATGGGCAGTAGCCACGCTGATAGCGCCTGAATTAAATGACAATGCGGTTGTAGGGGTTACTTATGATGAAGTGCTTGAGTTCACAGATAAGCTTTCTAAAAATCCATCCTTATACTCTGATTATTATATTGTAAAAACATTACCGGAAAATAGTGTTGATGCTGAAAAAGTAGGTAAGGATGTAAAACAAGTAAACAAGGTTTTTGATCAACGATCTTTATTGTCAGGCACAGGTTTACTCTTAAAGATCATGCGGCAGTTTGATGGTGTAGTTGAAAGAAAAAAATTCTACCTCGTTAAGAATGGCGCTGTGGGTTGGATATCAGCTTATGTAAACCAGCATTCCGGAAAATAAAATAAACAAGCATACACCTATTACCCATGAGAGATACTAAATCTTTGTTACTGCTCTTAGTATCATTGTTATTGGTTGTAGTATCATTCATTCTCATCTGGACATGGGGCTACAGTTATTATTCAAACAGTGCTGGTGTAAGAACCAATACCGTGCAGCCTGCGCCAGATTCTGCAACGATTGCCAATAAGGTAAGAGATTCCCTGCAAAAGGTGTATAATGAAACCTTACTGGACCTGGATCTTCAGTTGAATTCAACACTTACACATTCTGATTCGCTGCAAAATGAACTGGAAGTTAAGCTGGCTGAATTCTACCGATTACGGAATGAGATAGCTGCTATTTTAAAGAACAGGACTGCAAACAATAATTTTACAGTTGCCAAACAAAAGATCGGTGAACTGCAAACCAAAGTAGATGACCTGAAAGAAAAAAACCAGGTTGTAGATAACGAGAATAAGAGATTGAGTGAAGTGCTCAATGACATTAGCAAACCGGATAAAAATACTAAGCCCGGCACTATAACAAAAACTTCAAACCCCGAAAGGCCTAACCCAGTGTATTCAGCATTTATAGCATCAGATATGAAACTGTCAGCTGTAAACAACGCCGATGAAACGGAAACTCCCCTTGCAGAAAAGGCCGATAAATTAACCGGCACTTTTACGGTGATGAATTTTAATAGCCAGCTTACCAATGCCGAAATGATGGTGGTTGTAACTAAGCCTGATGGAAAGGTGTTGAAAAATTCCGGCTGGGATGCAGGTACATTCAATACACCCGAAGGGAAAAAGATCTATTCCTATAAGTTCAGCTTTGCATACACAAGGGGAGAAACCAAGCGACTGGTTTTCTCTTTAAAAGGCGGCAGTTTAAGTAAGGGCAATTATACTATGGAAGTTTATCATAATGGTATGATGATCGGAAAAGTAATAAGATCTCTTTCATAAATAATTTTTGCAACAGTTTCATTTTCAAAGGTTAATACCGACTTTTTTATAATTAGAATAAATACTACATAAGAATAGCTAAAGCTGCTACAATTTCAAAAAAACAGATGGTGCATCTTTACAGTGTTAATTAAGAAAAGCCCGTTTATTATCCAAATCCCTGTGAACAACACCCCATTCAAGCATGAGTTCAATCTATGAAAAGCCTTCAGTATGAAGGTTTTTTTATTTTGATGATAGCCCCTGTTATCCAACCTCTCAAAATCTACCTATTTTAGCCGCATGAAAGCAGCTACCATTCACGAATTAAAACTGGAATTGCAGAATATTCCCGCAGAGCAGTTGACAGAACTATGCATACGTTTGGCAAAATTTAAAAAAGAGAACAAGGAACTGTTGACTTACCTGTTGTTTGAATCTTTTGATGAACAGGCTTATGTTGAGAACATTAAAATAGAAATGCTTCAGCAGTTCGAAGAGATCAATACTTCCAGCGTTTATTTTATAAAGAAAAGTTTGCGAAAAATTATCCGCACAGCAAGTAAATACATCCGGTATGCCGCCTCAGCCGAAACAGAAGTGAAACTCTTATTGTTTTTTTGTGCTACGCTCAAAAATTCAGGAATACCCATTGAAAAAAATCCGGTCATAAAGAACATGTTCCAGGGACAGCTTAAAAAGGCAGCCAAGGTGATTGCTTCTATGCATGAAGATCTTCAGTACGAGTATGTAAAAGAAATGGATGAATTAACAGCATGATCTTCCTTAAAAAATCGTACATTAACATAAAAAAATATGCCAAGATCTAAGAAAAGAAAACAGCATCATGATTTCCATCCGCAGGCCCATGGCGCTAAAGCACAGAAAACCAAAAGTGCTGTACTTGTTGCAGGTATATTCTTTTGCTTGCTGGGTATAGGGATCGCTTTTTTTGCAGCAGGAGCAAGTCTCTTGTGGTTATTGGCAGGAGGGGTTGCAGGGGCTGTTGGCGGTTACTTTTTCGGGCTCCAGATAGACAGGTCATTCTCTAAAAAATGAGATCACACATTACGATTAGTTTCACTTCCCGCTGCACTTACTAACAATTGACCCGGTAAGTTGTGAATTAAAGAATTGTCACTTGCATTTTGCTTAACTAATGATTACATTGGTTGGTCTTTCTTATTCTTTTAACCTAAAACTAATCTTATGGACATTAAAAAATTGCTCATGGGCGGTATCGCCGGAGCTGTAACCACTTTTCTTCTTGGCTGGGTGATTTTTGGAATGTTATTAATGGATCTTATGAATAAACATCCTGGTGCTGCGGGTAATATTGGCAGGGCAACGCCGGAGTTCCTTTACCTGGCTCTTGGAAATGTTGTTATGGGCTTCCTGTTTGCCTACCTGTTTATAAAGGCTAATATCAATTCATTAGGCAGCGGATTCATCAATGGCGGAATTATTGGACTACTCATGTCTGCCGGGTATAATTGTATTTGGTACGGCACTTCAATAGCGGTAAGTAAAACCGGCATGGCAATAGATGTTGCAGGATCAACGGTCATGTTTGCTATTTCCGGTGCCGTGGTAGGTCTGGTTGTAGGAATGGGCAAAAAAACTTCCTGAGTTCAAGTATAAAACACCTTCATCACCTGTTCAGGATAACTGGGCTGTGATGAAGGTCTTTTATATAGTAATACGCTGAAACCTGCACTGTAAAAGATTTATTAGTTACTCTTAATAACTAAGCCTACATTTGCATTGTACATTAACGCTGTGAGCACACAGTTCAGATAGATTCAATTTTTACAAAGTATTCTCCCCGTAACAGTTTTCTCGTCTTTTAAGTTTGCTTTCTACATTACTGCACAGGTATTTTATTTATTTATTTAATTATTTAAGTTTTATGAACATTTATGTTTCAAATTTGAGCTTTAACACCAGCGATGCTGAGTTAAACGAACTTTTTTCAACTTTTGGCCAGGTTTCTTCTGCTAAAGTTATTACTGACAGAGAAACTGGAAGATCACGTGGTTTTGGATTTGTTGAAATGCCTTCTGAAGATGAAGGAAAAGACGCTATGTTAGGTCTTAACAACAAAGAAGTGGAAGGACGTGCAATGTCTGTTTCTGTAGCAAAAGAAAGAGAAGAAAGAAGTAGCAACGGCGGCGGAAGCCGTGGTGGTTATGGCAACAACCGCAACAGCGGTGGTGGTGGAAGATGGTAATTTTTAATTAACATATTTTCTATAAAGAGCTCTGCAATGAGCTCTTTTTTTATGCCCCTCATATTCTTATCTTTACCACATACATAAAAAAATATATGATGCTAAAGAACAGATCCATTCTTACCGCTGTATTTTTCTTCTTTTCGGTTTCCCTGTGTGCACAGAAGGAAGCAAAATTTTCTGAAGAAATGAAACAGGAAATGTGCAACAAGGTTAAAGCCGCTACACAGCATGCCTGGAAAGGATATAAAGATTACGCATGGGGTGCTGATGACCTGAAGCCACTTACAAAAACATCCAAAACATGGTATAAGAAATCTATGCTGATGACACCTGTGGATGCATTTGATACTTTTACCTTACTGGGTTTAAACACAGAAGCGAAAGAAGCAAAGGATCTTATTCTTGCCAAACTCGATTTTAATATTGATAACGATGTGCAGGTTTTTGAAATAACCATTCGCCTGTTGGGCGGTTTGATAACTGCTTATGAACTGGATGGTAATAAAAAATTCCTGGCCCTTGCAAAAGACCTTGCAGACAGGATGATGCCGGCTTTTAATTCAAAAACAGGAATACCTTACCGCTATGTGCATCTGCAAACCGGTAAAACAAGAGATGGTATTAATAACCCTGCTGAGATCGGCACGCTGATGATGGAGTTTGGTAAACTTTCAAAGATCACCGGTGATAAAAAATATTATGACGCAGCAAAGAAAGGCCTGATGTATGTGTACAACAACCGTAGTGCTTTAGATCTTGTAGGAGAGCAGATCGACGTAGAAACAGGCAAATGGGTAAATACAAGAAGCCATATTGGTGCTTACATAGATTCTTATTATGAATACCTGTATAAAAGCTGGTTGCTTTTTGGCGATAAAGATTTTAAAACTGCTTTTGATGTACACAATGCGGCCATTAAAAAGCATTACATCAGCAAAACCGACAAGGGCTGGTTTATGCACCAGGTTGATATGAACACGGGTAAAATAATAGACACAAAATACGGCGCACTGGAAGCTTTTTATGCAGGCCTCTGTGCATTTGCAGGTGATGTGGAAACCGGTCGCCAGGTACAGGAAGCCAACTATTACATGTGGACACGCTTTAACATTGAACCCGAAGAATTCGACTTTAAAGCTGATACCATTACCAGCGCCTATTATATTTTAAGACCAGAAAATTTAGAAAGCGCTTTTTACATGTACCGCCTTACCCGGGAAGCTAAATATTTATGGCAGGGAAAAGTAATGGTGGAAAGTATTCTTGATCATTGTAAGAATGATGCAGGATTTGCTTCGCTGAAAAATGTGCAGACATTTGAAAAAACAAATTCGATGGAGAGTTTCTTTTTTGGCGAGACATTAAAATATGCATATCTCATTTTTGCACCTGAATCAACCCTGGACTTTAAAAAAGTTGTGTTGACAACTGAAGCGCATCCATTTAAAATAGAGAAGAAGTAACTTCTGTCATCCTTGTAAATGTTTAGTAATTCGGTCAGCATTCGTTCTACTGTTTGGCAGATTCCTCGTACCTCGGAATGACAAAAACTTTATTCCTTACGCACCTTATCGGTAAAGTAATCATGCATGACTGCTTTACCGGTTTGCAGATCGATACTTATCAGCAAATTCGCATCGCTTGATGATATCTCTTTGTTATCATTACCCAATATGATCAACCGTTTGCCGGCATATACCCAGTCGGTAAATTCGTTAAGCTTTGTGTTGAATGTCCATTTGATATTGCCTTTCAGGTCAATTCTTGAAAGGATGATATTACCATTATGTCCTACTTTTTCACGGTAACAGATCAAAAAGCCATCATCGTTTTTAAGATGAATGGGCAATGCATTTTTTGGGTCGAGTAAAAACCCTCCCTGTAAATAAACCGCATCGTTTATCTTTTCGGGTTCGCCGATCAACAGTTCAACAGTTTTTTTTGTAGAGTCCTGTAAGCTTATGCCGGCACCATATAATTTATTCCTTGCAGTTTCTGTATAAACCGCCCTGTACCTGAAACGGGTCTCGGGTTTCTCCAGATCATTACTGCTTAATAAGCCATACCAGTTGCCATTAAAAGTATCAACCGCGGTACAAATATTAGTGTAACTCTTGCTGCCTGTTTTTAAATTATCTATCTCTCTTTCCCTGTCATTGCCCGCTCTCTTCAGATCTTCAAAGTCACTTATCTCTTCACGCATTTTCTTTTTCATTTCACTGATAGTATCCTGCTGCCGGTTAAAATTCCTGCCGCTATCAATGTAATCAGCATAGCTTATCTTTTTTTCGGCGAAGAGTTTATTGTATGCCCTGTAACGCTCATAATATGCTTTGTATTTTTCATCCAAAGCTGTCTCCGCCTTTTTCAGCTCTTTGATCTTTGCTTCAGCCGGATTTTTAGCCATATCATCTTCATCAATTGCAGTTGCCAGCAAACTGCTGGTTGTTAAAGTATACTTTATTCCATCAGTAGCAGTAATGAGTATTTCATCACTGGTATTGTTGTACACATAATAGTTTTTCTCGCCGGGCATTTTACCTCTCAGTTGTGGGTTCTTTGCTTCGATGATGTCCTTATCTGCAATTTTCTCAAGTGTGAAGGGGTCGAATGCCATCAGCTCATTCATAAAAACCCAGGCTTTCCCATTACCGGTTCCCATAACAGTTACGGGATGGAATTTTATATCGCTGTTGTGTTTTATTTTTTTAACGGCTACCACTTCACCGGTTTCCACATCATTGGCCTGTATAAAATAATTAACGCTCATACTTTTGAACGTGCTGCCGCCATTTGATTTATAAGAAGTGGCTTTACCGTATTTAACAATGCTGAACACAATGCCTTTATCAGCTTTTTCAAAATACAGAACAGGGGCTATGGCAGAGCGTTCATCATAGCGGGAGAGGCATCCCCGCAGTAAAAAAATAAACCCCGCTACTATAGCGATGATCACGAGAGCCCCGCCGAATAAACCTTTTTTAAGCATATAAAAATTTTGATCGTTAAATATAAACAACAACCACCAACATTCAAAGCACCTAGGCTTCATGATATACTTCAACCAGTGAGCTGTCAGCCTGAGCTTGTCAAAGGCGGGTTGCAAATAAATATACCGGCTTCGACAAGCTCAGCCTGACAACTTTTCAATCATGACCACTACCAAACTTCTCATCAGGCTATATTAATTACATTTGCAGGTATGGTAAGCAGCATTCACGATTTTAAAAATGTGTTCTTCATAGGTGTGGCCGGCGTGGGTATGAGTGCCATTGCACAATACCTTGCCGGCATTGATAAAAAAGTAGGCGGCAGCGACCGGTATTTTAAAGAAGGTGAGTACAACGAAACAAAAGAAAAACTGGAAGCAGCAGGAATTAAATGTTTCCTGCAAAATGGCGAGGGTATCAACAATGAAACCGACCTGGTGGTTGTATCAACAGCCATAGAAGATACCGTATTTGAAGTGCAAAAAGCAAAACAGCAAAACATACCCATCATCAGGCGTTCAGAATTGCTGGCGCTGATAGCCAAAAGTAAAAAAACGATTGCAGTTGGTGGTACATCGGGCAAAAGCACTACCAGCGCCATGTTATTTGATATACTTGATAAAGCAGCCATGCAACCGAGCATCATCAGTGGTGCCGGACTGGTAAGCATTATTAAAGAAGGAAAGATCGGTAACGCAAAAGTTGGTGCAGGAGAGTGGCTGGTGATCGAAGCCGATGAAAGTGACGGCAGTATTGTGCAGTATCATCCCGAAATTGGATTGTTATTAAATGTAGATAAAGACCACCAGGAGATCGATGAACTGATGCACCTCTTCACAACATTCAAAAACAACAGTACAACATTCATCGTTAATCAATCCAATCATTTAGCCAAACAGCTTTCGCAAAATATTAAACAGGATTTTTCCTCAGATGAAAATTCCGAAGCAGGTTACATTGCTACAGATTTTAAACAGGAAGGCTTTAGTATTGAATTCAAAATTCAAAATTCAAAATTCAAAATTAATTCCATCGGTCATCACAACATGGAAAACGCCCTCGCCGCCGTTACCGTTGCCAATCAAATTGGTGTTGACCTGGAAACCTGTGTGGCTTCTTTAAAGAATTACGAAGGCATTTACCGCCGCAACCAGGTACTGGGAAACAAGAACAGCATTTGGGTGATCGATGATTACGCACACAACCCGGTAAAGTGTGCTGCTGCCATCAGGGCCTGCCAGCCCGTGGCTGATAAAGTGGTAGCCTGGTTTCAGCCACATGGTTATGGCCCAACAAGGTTTTTGCGTGCAGATTTTGTAAAAGAAATTGCAGCTGCATTAAGGCCGCAGGATGAGATCTGGATGAGTGAGATATTCTATGCCGGTGGTACAGCTGTAAAAGATATCAGTGCCAACGATCTTATCAATGATATAAAAGCATTGGGAAAAAATGCACTCTTTGTAGAAGACCGCAATGACTTTTTGAAAACCGTAAGGCCACATCTTTCTGGTAATTCTGTCTTACTTTTAATGGGTGCAAGAGACCCCGGGCTGGAAGCATTCAGCAGGTCTGTATTCGAATCACTCTAAATAGGTCTTTTATGAAAATTATTTTTAGTGCATTATTTCTTTTTTTATCAGTAACCATCCATGCACAAATTGACAAACCGGTTACCAATGCAGAATTAAAAGCCCTGGTTGGTAACTGGACAGGCCCCATGGTTGCCACAGGTTTCGTTGACGGGAAGAACCAGCATTCCTATACAACTGCACTTGAAGTAGTTGATATGCAGGATTCCCTGATGTTTAACTTCACCTTCACCGGCGAAGGCGGCAAACAGTTAATTGAGAAATACCCGTTGCGTATTTATGACAATGGAAGTAAACTAAGTTTCGACAGTACACAGTTTGATATAACAGAGATACGCAGAAGAGGCGTACGATTAACCGTTTATGCCGAAAGAGAAGGTTATACTGAGGACAAAGCCCGAAGGGTGGAATGGCAGGATATATTCATTATTGGCCCAGGTATACTGAATATTACAAAAGGCATCAGGTATTCCGATATGATCGATTTTTCGATCCAGAAAAGATTGACACTCACAAAAAAATAAAATTTCACATGGTCTGACGACCTCGTCTGATCATGTGAAATTGCAGATGCGATTATAAAAATGACATCACTTATAACAAATATTACCCAGTTAGTAAACACAAGAGAAGCAAGTCAACTGTTGCGTGGCGCTGCATTGGCTGAGCTGCCTGTAATTGAAGACGCATTTGTATTGATAGAAGACGGCATTATTGCTGATTATGGTCACATGTACGAGTTGGAACTGAAAGTCCCGCAATTACCCAAACACATTATTGATGCTGACGGGCAATTTGTCTTGCCCGCATGGTGCGACAGCCACACACATATCGTTTTTGCCAAAACCCGTGAAGAAGAATTTATTTACAAGCTCAAAGGCATGAGCTATGCAGATATTGCAGCCAAAGGCGGTGGCATCTTAAACTCGGCCAATAAACTAAATGAAGCCAGTGAAGATGAACTCTTCAACAGCGCCTGGAAACGCCTGGAAGAATTAAGCAAACTGGGCACCGGGGCCATTGAAATAAAAAGCGGCTATGGTTTAACTGTGGATAGCGAATTGAAAATGCTGCGGGTGATTAAAAAATTAAAAGAAAGATCAGGCCTCAGCATTAAAGCAACCTTCCTCGGGGCACATACATATCCTGTTGCGTATAAAGAAAACCACCAGGGTTATATTGACAGCATCATTAACGAAATGCTCCCGGTAATTGCTGCAGAAAAACTGGCCGATTATATTGATGTGTTTTGTGAGACCGGCTTCTTCTCTCCTGAAGAAATGGAAACGATTTGCAAGGCAGGTATGAGCTACGGATTAAAACCAAAGCTGCATGTGAACCAGTTGAATAGCATAGGAGGCATTGAATCAGCAATCAAATTGAATGCTTTATCTATTGATCATCTTGAAACAATGACTGATGCTGATGTTACAGCATTAAGCGCTTCAAACACCATCGGAACATTGTTGCCAACCGCAGCCTTCTTCCTGCGCATGCAATACCAGCCTGCCCGCAAATTAATTGATGCAGGTTGTGCCATTGCATTAGCAAGCGATTATAACCCCGGCTCATCACCCAGCGGCAATATGAATTTTGTAATTGCCCTCGGTTGCATACAAATGAAAATGCTGCCCGAAGAAGCCATCAATGCAGCAACTATCAATGGTGCCTATGCCATGGAGTTAGAGAATGAACTTGGTAGCATCTCCATCGGTAAAAAAGCCAATCTTATTTTTACAAAACCAATTCCATCGCTTGCTTATCTTCCATATTCTTTTGGGAATAATTTGATCGATAAGGTGATGATCAACGGAATATTTATTTCTTAACCACAAAGACACAAAGAACACTAAGTAACACAAAGAAATCCTTTGTGTATCTTCGTGCCTTAGTGTCTTTGTGGTTTATTTTTCTTTAATTTTAAAACAAAAAATCTACATGCAACTGATAGAATGTGTCCCTAATTTCTCCGAAGGCAATGACCTCAACATCATCAAACAAATAACCAATGAAATAGAATCCGTTGAAGGTGTACGCCTACTGAATGTAGACCCGGGCAAAGCCACCAACCGCACCGTGGTAACCATGGTAGGAGAACCGGCTAATGTTATTGAAGCCGCTTTCAAAGCCATAAAAAAAGCCGGCGAGTTAATAGACATGAGCAAACACAAAGGCGAGCATCCCCGCATGGGTGCAACAGATGTTTGTCCGCTGATACCCATTGCAAACATCAGCATGGAAGAAACTGCTAAGTATGCACAGCAACTGGCCAAAAGGGTAGGAGACGAATTAAACATCCCCGTTTATTTATACGAAGCCGCACAACTCGATACAAGCAGGAATAATTTGTCTGTGATAAGGGCTGGTGAATACGAAGGCTTCTTCAAAAAAATAAAAGAGCCGCAGTGGAAACCCGATTTTGGCCCTGCCGAATTTGATGCAAAACGTGGCGGAACCGTGATTGGCGCCAGGGATTTTTTGGTGGCATACAATATCAACCTCAACACAACAAGCACCCGCCGTGCCAATGCCATTGCATTTGATGTACGTGAAGCCGGGAGAAATATAGAAGTAGATGGTAAAAAAATAAACCAGCCCGGCACCTTAAAAAGTGTAAAAGCCATCGGCTGGTATATTGAAGAATATGGCGTGGCGCAAATTTCCATGAACCTCACCAACATCAACATCACACCTGTACATATTGCATTTGATGAAGTGAATACCAAAGCAATTGCAAGAGGTATAAGAGTTACGGGCAGTGAACTGGTCGGACTCATACCTTTAAAAGCCATGACCGATGCCGGTAAATATTTTTTACAGAAACAACAACGCAGTACCGGTGTAAGTGAAAAAGAACTCATCAAGATCGCCATTAAAAGTATGGGGCTTGATGAATTGGGCCCCTTTAATCCCGAAGAAAGAATTATTGAATATATGCTCAACGATGCAGGCAACAGCCGTTTAATAAACATGAAGCTGAACGACTTTGCCGACCTTACCGCCAGCGAAAGTGTGGCACCCGGCGGTGGTTCCATCAGCGCTTATGTAGGCACACTCGGAATAAGCCTTGGTTGTATGGTTGCAAACCTCAGCAGCCATAAACGTGGCTGGGACGACCGCTGGCAGGAGTTCAGCGATTGGGCAGAGAAAGGAGAACAATACAAAAATGAGCTATTAAGACTGGTTGATGCCGATACTGCCGCTTTCAATAAGATCATGGAAGCCTTTGCATTGCCCAAAGCAACCGATGCTGAAAAGGCAGCCCGTACCGAAGCCATACAGGCGGCCACCAAATACGCTATTGAAATACCTTTTAAAGTAATGGAGACTGCATACGCCAGTATGGAAGTCATTAAGGCTATGGTCATTAATGGAAACCCTAATTCAGTAACAGACGCTGGTGTGGGCGCCCTTTGTGCACGTGCTGCGGTAATAGGCGCTTTTATGAACGTACGCATCAATGCAGCCGATTATAAGGATAAAACATTTACTGATGAACTCATTGCCCGTGGTGCAGACATACAAAACAAAACGATCGCACTGGAAACAGAGATACTGAAGTTCGTGAATGAGAAAATTGGAGTATAACACCAATTGCTTGCATTCATGAAAGTAAATATATATCTTGATCATTGCATCCTTCCCGATGCTGCTCACACTAAACCAGCTGATCATGAAAATAGCATTTACTTCCTGCTCCAATGCACACCAGCAGTTGGGCAACCAGCCAATATGGGGAATCATACATGGGCAAAAGCCCGACCTGCTTCTTTTACTGGGCGATAATGTTTACATCGGCGAACAGCCATTTGTAAAAGCAAACCTGGATGCCCGCTATACCGAACAGTTAAATGAGATACATTTTAATACCCTCATCTCCGAAGTTCCTTTTCTTGCCATTTGGGATAACCATGATTTTGGCACTCCTGCTAATGTGTATGGGGTAGATGTTCCCGATCAACAGCACCGGGAAGCCCGTGAATCATTCGACTTTCATCTCAAAAGCAGGTCGCTGAAGCCCGACACAGAATTTGTTTATTGTACGCATATTATGGGCGATGCAAAATTCTATATGCTCGATGTTCGTTCGTACCAGGAAGCTCCCGGCAATCGTGCTACAACGCTAGGCGCCGACCAGGAAAAATGGTTACTTGACGAGCTGGCCGCCAGTACAAGCAAGTATAATATTATTTGTTCAGGCACTACTTTTTCCATGAGTGAGAGATCCTGGACAACTTATAACAGGTGGTCGGGGAAATTTTTAAAAGCCGTAAACAAAGTTTCCAGGCCGCTGTTCCTGGGAGGTAATATGCACAGCAATGGATTTAAGGCCCATTGGAGTTTTTCTCTTTTTAAGTTCCGCTATTTGTATGAAGTGATATCATCCAGCGTTGGCCGCAACGGCGGTGACGGCCTGCCCGATAATAAATATGGCCTTATCGACATCAACGAAAAAACAGGATTGGTTGACATTGCCTTGTACAGCCAGCGGCCCCGGAATAATATTCACAGGCAGATCAAAATAAGCAACTGGAGAGTGCAGTAATAAAAGCGTAGTGTGCCTTCATCATTTCAACTTCACAAATTCAATTCCCGCATAATTCAGCCAGCCGATCTTATTCTCTCCATCCGCTTTGAACTTTATCACTTCACCCGAACCGGGGATCATCTCCACACGTATAGTTTCCTTTTGGGTGAATGCAGTGGAAGCACAATTCATATTACCCATCTTCACGCTTAAATTATTATCCTGGTTTGATACCTGTATCGTTCCATAATCAGGATTACTATAAGTACCTGTATAATTGTCAAGCGGCATTGACAATTGCGAAACTCTTTTCGCCCTGTCGGCAGCACCGGATATCATTGACGCCTTCCTTTTTTCATACTGCTCTGCCAGGTCCTGCAACATCTTTGCATAAGTTTCTTCAAGGTTCCCTGTTTGCAGCCACCACTCATAGGTATAGGCAGCCAGCATATGCACGGTCCTTCCACCGGCAGCGCCATCATTGGTAAGTACCGCTATCGCAATTTTTTTATCCGGCATAAAAGAGACATGACTGCTGTAGCCCGGAAACCCGCCATGATGATAGATCACTTTCTCATTTTTATATTTCCCTATCTGCCAGCCCAGCCCATACTCCCCATCGCCAACAAAGGGCACCTGGTTTCTCGTGGTTTTGGTATAACCTGTCTGACATCTTTGAATGATCTCCGCAGGTATTATTTGTTTGCCATTAAGTTTTCCATTATTCATATTCATGTTGAGCCAGGTTCCCATATCGCTGGCACTGGCGAATATGCCGCCAGCAGATTGCATATTGTTGTCTTTCTTATCCAGCGGCGATCTTACGATAGTTCCCGTTTCGCCCGAAAAAAGATAAGGTGCGGCAATCTTCCATTTATTAAGAGGGGCTTTTGATATATAAGCCGTGGTATGCTTCATGCCCAGCGGGTCGAATATTTTTTGCTGCAGCAGGTCCTGCCATTTTTTATCCTGGCTTTGTTGCAGCAATACTGCGTAAATATTATAGCCAAGGTTATCATAATCGTACCTGTTGTAGTTGGAATCAACAAAGCTGGTAACATCGCCAAATACTTTTGCCATGTCGCCGGCCTGCGACTCACCCGAATAGGCCACACGAAAAGTGAGGGGATCATTTTGCAGCCCACTCGTATGCGTTAGCAGGTCACGTACAATTACCTTTTCCGGGATGGGATTCTTAAAGCTGATACCCTTTGCATATTTTATAACGGGATCATCAAGCTTTATCTTTCCTTCCTTATCCAATAGTGCAGCACCGAGTGCCGTGAAGGATTTGGTGGATGAGGCAATATAGAAAAGGGTATTGGCGTCGGCCTTTTCACCCGTCTCCTTATTGGCAACACCATAGGCACGCACAAAAACGGGCTGGTCGTTCTTTATAACCACCACGGCGATGGCAGGAATGTGCGGTACCTTTTCCATCATTTGTTTGATGTAGGCATCGATCGAGGAATTAAATTCCTTTTCCCTGGTCTTGTCATCCTTTTGCGCCGTTAAGCTTAGCGAATGTAAAAGCAGGGCAATTACTGAAATGAAGGTTATTTTTTTCATGGCTCAATTGTTTAAAAATTAATGACTTTCACAAAATGCATAGCCCTTTGTGAAATAACAGGTACAATAAAATTGAGTTGAAGAAGAATAGATAATTAAAGGTAATGTTATTTTAATAAATTTATGGGACTGTGCTATGCAAACCCTGCCGGCACAAAATAAATGACTATTTTGCATTTTAAACCCGTAAGTATGAAAAACCCGCTTGCCCTGTTCATCTGTATATTTTTTGCACATACGGCTTCTTCCCAAACCCCCACACTTCAAAAACTAGAAGCTACGCTACAAAAACATCTCACAGGCCAACGTTTTCTTCGGGGAATATATGATCTGCCATGCAACAGCATTGGAACAATAAAGCTTGGCGATAACGGAGATATTATATTGACCGGCAAAGAAAAAGGATGTGATCTTAGTTTCTCTGTTATTGACGCAAGGATCACAACGGAAGAATTTAAAGTACAGGTTTTCCGGGCGTCTCCTAAAATAAATATTACTTTTTATATAGAGAATAACGGGCCGGTGTTTAAAGTTTTCAATGAGTTGAAAATGCTTTTGGGCAACGGTGTGATCCAGCCCCCTAAAGAAACTAAAGAGACAGTTACTGTATCGCCGCCGGGTAAAATGTATACCGGGCTCTTCAATACATACCCGCTTGCCGTGATGGAATCAAAGGTGATGGAGCCTGGCTTATATGATGCAAGCCTGAAAGAATCGGAAACCAATTCAGCCGTAACTAAAACAGCTAAAAAGGTGGGCAATGTTTCGGGCACCGCATTTTTGTATGCAAAGGATGGCATACAGGTAGCAGAGCTTTTCTTTGATGGCAAGGGGAAATTATATTATTACAATCGTAATGTTGATATGGAATACCTTGAAGCTGCAGGCAAGGCACTCACTGAAAAAGGGTTTGTTGTAAAAACAATTACTCAAACCAGTGGGGCCATAGAAAATACCTGGCGAAAGCCCGGCCATCCCTACGTGTTCGTGCTGCAATATTTTCCTGGTAAGAAAAAACTGGGAATAGTTATATTGGATAAGGATATTTATAACTAAGCCGCAATCCACCACCTTGGTTAGTTTGTGTCTCGGCGGGATTTTCGCAAATGGGCATTATTTATTTACAGGTATCTTTCTGCGAAACCCTGTCTGCCGACAGGCAGGCCCGATGCCAGCTAAGCCTTACTTAATAAAACTCCCACTGCTCATATTTAAGAAGTGGCAGTAATTTATAGCAGGAGTATTACACATCGGGGTTTCACATAAGTGTATTATTGTTATTATTGAGTGTGCTGTGAAAACCCCGCTGGGACGAAAAGTTCTTGGTGAAACAAATGATGCCGTTAAATTTGATATTGACCCACTCGTAGCTTCTAATTCTGGCGAGCTTACTACTTTGGTTTACAAATGTGATATTAAAAGTAAAGTGGGCCTTATATTGGGATTTAACTCGATGAGGTGGAACCAATCTGGAGTTATTTATCAGGAATACAGTTTTAAAAATTTAACGATCAAGGAAGCAAATGAATTCTGTGAAAATATTCAAATAGCATTAAAAGTAAATTCAGATTACCTAGAAGCAGATCATGATAACAATAATATCTACTTAAATTATGGCGACATTACTATCTTAATTTACAAAAATGGAACTGGTACTAAAATGAGAGTATTTTGGGGTAGTTATGATGCCGAATGGGAATTATCATCATTTAATAAAACAGTAAAAAGATTAAAAAAGGAGGTATCAAAATACTAGTTTTCTCCGCTGTTTTTGGTGTTACTTACCCTGCAAGCCAACTTCCCAACCAGCCCACGCCGCTCCGCCTCTGTTGGTATTACCCTAATCCACCCGTAAGCCAACTTCCGAACCAGCATACGCCGCTGTCTGGTCTTATGACCAACAGCGCAGCCTCAGTTTAGCCTTCAAAGCCACTTACCATGTCCGAAACATCCCTTAGCATGTAAAACACAACCTCATAGGTATCAAATTACATCCCCGAGGTAGTTAAAAGCCTCCTCCCAGGTAGTAAAAGACCACCTCGAGGTAGTCAAAAACCTCCCCGAGGCAGTCCAAAACTACCTCATAGGTAGTCAAAAACCTCCCCGAGGTAGTTAATAACTACCTCCCGGGTAGTAAAAGACTACCTGGGGGAGGTTCAGAACATCCTAAAGCCTTTAAAACCAGGCAAAAAAATGGTCCGCATAAAGCGAACCATAGTGTAACCTGGTAAATTTCAGCTGTTTAGGGCTGTGTTGGCGTGTCGTCATCGCCACCACTGTCTTTTGTTTCAAACTGAACCTTCCATTTGTCGTAATAAGCTTTACTGCCGGGGGCATTTTGGGTACTTAAATAGCGGGCGTTCTGGTAAATGCTGCCGCAGGTTTGGTAAATGTCGAAACCGAGCAAGCGGTAGGTATCAGTTACCTGGCGGCTTATGTCTGCCAGCTTGCTGGCTCTTGGGCCCAGCTGCTCACGGGCTTTCACATCCCTGTCCCAGCTTTTAGTGTCAACAAAAGAGGGTACAATGGTGTTTGCCGTTTTACTGTCTGTGTGTATCATCGTTGCCCAGTTCTCCCTTTCGTTGCCCAGCCTGCCATAGCGCTGGCTTTCTTTAGCGGTTAACTGTACAACTTTGTTTTTAATAATAGCCTGGATGCCGTCTAAATGTGCATCAAGGTCGTTGAGTTCCTGATCAGTAAACTCAATGTCAATAAGATTGTCGAGTGCCATAGTTAGGATTGTTTATAAGTGAATAATATACAATATAAGGCATGATAAAACAAATTGCAAATAATTATAACAATTTATTTTTTAGTATATGGCTTGTGGGAGAGGGGTTTTGCAAGATAAGTTGAGATTTTTATGACCGGACCCTGTTACATACCCCCCATGCAACAATCCCGGCTTTTACCTGTCTCTGTAATAAACATGCTTATGACACAAAATCCCTTTTTTATGCGCCTGCTTATAGTATCTAACCTGGTATTGCTTTGCTTTGCCGGTTTTGTATTGTTTTCTTCTTTTGATAAACCCGTGGGGCGATAAGCGGTTTAAAGAGATCACGGCAGAGCGTATCAATATTGTAAATGCCGATGGCACGCCGGTGATCGTTATTGCAAATAAACAGCTGATAGCAGCGCCGGTGATGGATGGCAAAAAGTATCCTGTAACAGTGTCGGAAGGCAGGGAGTACATGGCAGGGATGATATTCTTTAATGAAACAGGCGATGAAATGGGCGGACTGGTCTTTAACAGTTTTAAAATGCCCAATGGCAGGGTAGCGGGTATTGGCCATTTATCTTTCGACCGGTTTAAGGATAACCAGGTGATCGCATTGGAGCACCTTGAAAATAAAAGCGGTGTTCGATCGGGCCTCACTTTTTACGACCGTCCCGGCGACGGAACTTTTAAAAAGAACCTGGATCTTTTAGAGGAGGCAAGCCTGAAGGCCACAACGCCTGAAAGGCTTGCAGAGATCAAGGCAACCCTTAAAGAAATGAACGAAAGAAAAGAACAGGGCGTTCAGCGGCTTTTCATCGGCAGCAAAAATGAAAAAGCACAACTGGAACTAAAGGATAAAAAAGGAAATGTGCGTGGAAGATTCTATATAGATGATAATGGAGAAGCTAAACTGGAATTCCTGGATGAAAAGGGTGGGGTATCGGCAGTTTTTCCAAAATAGAAGAACTCGTAAACATTCTACAACAAGTTCCGCCACTTATTACAATTTATCTTTTTAAACCACCGCATCTTTGCACTGTTAAATATCCAACTATCCAATGTAAGACAGTATCCAAATCCCCAATGAAACACCGTACCCTTAAAACGTACAATTAAATTATCCCCTGTGAAAAACCTTCAGCAATGAAGGTTTTTTATTTTTGCTTACACTCAATAAAGAAAAAAGTCCCCCGCAATCGCGGGGGACTTTAAATATGTATTCACATTCCTGGCTTACTTAATATTTGATCGCAGTAACCGTAGCCCTTCCCGGTAATGCCGACCTGTCGATCGTTTCATTTTCCCTTACATCTGCACTGCCCTGTTCCTTCATGGTGGCGGCTGTTTTTTTAAGCTGCTGTATAAACAATTTTTTCTGCGCCTTGCTGAATTCTTTTAAGCTGAAAGCAAGATAGTACTCGCCTTCACGCCCCATGGGGCCAATGCTGTCAACAGTTACCTTTTTTATTTTGTATTGCTTTTTAAAACGCTGCACTAATTTTATTACCGGTTCATTTGATGGAACACCGCAGCACAAACTGTTGAAGCTTACCAACACGGGGTAAACAGTATTTTTTTGTGCAAAGGCTGGTACTGTTGCCAGGATGTACAGTAAAAAAATAAAGAATATCTTTTGCATGTTTTGAACTTTAATGAGTGTTAGACAGGTAAAATAAAACAATGTTAACCATAAAGTTTACAGCTTAACAAAAAACTCACCAAGTTTGCCCGTTAGGGGGCGGAGGGGGTAACAGGCACCTGATTCATCATTTCAATTTTTATTTTTATCTTTCCACTTCCAGGTTACCGGCATGAAAATGAAAAAACTATTACCCTTTATACTCGTTACACTCGTTTTGCTGCTGCAGCAAACAAACGGCCACGCACAAATCAAAGAGGCTAAATGGGTACCATGGATGCAGCATCCATGCTACAAAGGTTTATCGGTAAGTGTGCTTAATATGGGCCTGGCAAAAGAAGCTGAAGCTTATTTATGGGGACTAAGGATAAGGAACGATTATGATACCACCCTGGCATTTAAATTCGACCTTACCATTGGCACAGAAAAAATAAAAGGCGGCACCCGTACCGCCAAACTGAAAGCCGGCGAAACCTGGACAGAAGGAGGGGATTCTGCTACCGCCAATCTTTTTAAAACTTCATCCATTGATTGGTCGGTGGGACTTGGGGAACTTTGTTTTGATGGTATGCGTTGCGGCGGAGATGATGGTTGCTATGCCGGTTGCGATTCTATTGAAAAAAAACCTTACCAGCCTTGTGGCCTGGAGGTACATACCGTTACAAAGATCCAGGAAGGTGTCTGGATATCCATGGCTAAAACTAAAAGTGAGGTACAATCAAAAATAGAGCTCACTAAAAACGGTTTGATCTTTACAAGATCAGGTATTCCGTTTGAGTTCGCAAAGATCTCGGAAGATGAGTATGAATGGGTAAAAGGCAAGGAGTATCATTTGAAATTTAAAGACAATACGCATGCACACTTAACCCGTGATGGGGATAATCTATACCCACATTTTATCTTAAAGCCAAATTCTTCTCTTTCAGATGAGATAGCTTACAAAAGCTATGAAGACCCTTCATTTTTTGAAGGTGAATGGGTAAATAAGGCCGACAAAAAGAAAATGAAGATCACTGTTACAGCGGAAGGGTTAAGTATTAAAAAAGCGGGCGAATCCATATCCCACCTGTATATTATTATGCCCAACCTTAATTACAGGTCTTCTTCTGAAAAAGATAAACTGATCAGCCTGTCAGGAGCAAATTACGAATCATTGGTCTTTTACCAGGGTTATAAAAGTGTAGATGCATATACCCGTCTTAAACCTTTTGTTTTGAAAAAGCCTGTTATTAAGCAATAAAAAAGAAACCTGGCATTCGGGCAAAAAAAATGGTCCGTGAATCACGAACCATGGCGGGCATTTCACCTGCAATAATTTTTATAGATCATCTTACTGCTCCTTACTAATAAGATGAAGTTGATCACCATCAGCTGCGGTTAACACAATGAAACCACGTTGGGCATTACCAATTACCCATTCCCTGTTTAAAAAAGCAAGTTGTGTAAGCACATTTGTGGGAAAAGACATGGTGATAGGAGAAGTGGCGTCGGCCATACTCCAGGAACCTGTCTGGGCCAGCAGGTCGTTCCATACATGTGCTATTCCACCCGGATAGTTGCCTTCAAATCTTAAAGTAAAAGCATCCATTTGTTCAGTAATGTCTGTAGCGCCATCGCTGGCATAAGCAATTTTCAGATCCTGGTTCAAAATGTATGGATTTTCAATTGCAACGATTCCTGCAGTTGCTGTTTGTTGTGGGCCGTTATTCAGCTCTTCAATTGAATTGTTTTTGCTACATGCTGTAAAAATAGTTGCTGTGATCAATGATCCTGCAAGCAACTTTGTGAATATCGTTTTCATAATTTTAATTTTAAACGTTAAAGAATGATTTGCCGATCTAAAGTTTAAAATTGTTGGTACCGGTAACCGATTATCTGATTTCAACTGCCGTGCCAGTTTTTTAAAAGACATAATTCTGTAACAAATTGTGGAATAAAAGAAACAACTGAAGGGAGGCCGCAATGCTATAACGGTAACGTTGCTTGATACAGCTATACGCAATATACCCTCGTGGCAGGCTTATATGTACAGGGCAGATGAATTAATTACTCAACGAGCCGCCTTGATTTTTTGAGATATCTTACAAACAGGTACAGCAGCAGCAGCAGGGGTAGTATTACAGCTAAAAGCAGGTTTCTCAAATAGGTATCGCTGTCGGTAACCTGCGGGTATTTAATCAATAATATAAGGGTGATACCGCTTAGCCAGATATACTGTGTATTATATTCTTTTAAAAGCCAGCGCCGCCAGTTGAACCGCATGCTCCGGAAAGTATTGCCCAGCCCTTTTAAAGAAGGGACCCAGCGGTTTGTTTTATTACAATATGCCTTATAGCTGTCGCCGAATTGCCCCAGCAGAAAATTTTCTTCTGCAAGTACGATACTCTGGTATATAAACAGGAAGAACGGGATAACAAGGGCGAGGTATATAACAGAATTTGAAAGAATGCCTACCCCGGTAAGCATTAAAATATTCCCCACATACAATGGATTGCGGCAATGGCGAAAAATGCCTTCCGTTACAAGATCATCTGCAGCTATACGGTTGTTTTTGCCGCCCCTTACTATGTAAGCCAGCCCGATAGTGCCGCCCCTTATCAGTTCACCGGTAATGGTTACAATAAGGCCGGTTATAACAGGCCAAAGCCAATAGTTAACACCAAAAGTACCCTGCCCGAAGATCGGGGGAGAAGGGACGAACAACAGTAAGTATAGGAAAATAAAAAGCGTGTTTCTGTGCCTGAAGAAAAAATTACCGATCGCTATCATTTATTTTTTTTTGCTATGAATCCGGAAAAATTATACCATTTAAAAAAAACCTCGCAATGTGAAAATCCTGCATTTCTTAACAGCGTGATATTTTCACTTAGTTTGTAAGGAATAAGTACATTTTCGAGCGCCTCACGTTTTTGAGATATCTCTAATTCACTGTAATTGTTCCTGCGTTTCATGTCGTAATAGTATTTAATAAAATCACGGTTGAATTCGCTGTCTTCGGCCAATACTTTTTCTATCACGATCAATACACCGCCGGGCAATACGCCGTCAAATATCTGCTTCAGCAATTTCTCCCTGTTAAGCGGGCGAATGAACTGTAATGTGAGGCAGAGGATAACCACAGAGGCATTATTAATATTGATGTTCTCATTGAGGTCTGCAACTTCCAGTTTAACCTGGCGGCTTATACCTGCAGCATCCAGCTTTTCCCGGCATTTATCAAGCATTGGCTGCGATTCATCAATACCAATAAACGGGATATGCTGTGGTACCGATTCGTTCATATGCAACATGGTTGTACCGGTAGAGCACCCGAGGTCGTATACAAAACTATTATCCTGGTAATGATCAATAGTGAGTTCACCGATCATGCGTTGCATTTCTCCGTAGTATGGCACCGAACGGTTAACCATGTCATCAAATACGCCCGCAACTTTATTGTTGAATTTAAAATCAGATGATTTATCTATAGCCTGGTCGAAAACATTATCTTTCATAATAACTGGTATACTTTATTATTAAAGTGATCTACTTTTTGTAAATGTAAATAATTTCTTTATCAAGATGTCTTTTAAAACAAGGCATATATTATTTTTCTTGTGCTACTAAAAAAAATCTGATCCGGGTTTATCTAACTTTTTGTTGCATTACACTGTAAATACTGCACCTCGTAAAGATTCTACAATAACTTACATCATATATTACAATTTATCTTTTTAAAGTGCTGCATCTTTGTACTGTTAAATATCCAACTATCCAAAACAAGACCGAATCCGGGATATCCTTATGAAACCAATGTACAGCATTGCGCTTTTAATAAAATTATCCCCTATGAAAAACCTTCAGTAATGAAGGTTTTTCATTTTTTTGCTTGCAGCTGATCAAGAAAAAAGCCCCGGATCCCGGGGCTTGATATTTTAGTGGTTTTTTGTTGGTCTGAAAAACTGGCCTCCCGATGACAGGATCGAGAAATTATCGAGGTTCCTTTTCGGAATGATCATTGAATCTCTTGCTGTAAAATCCATGGCGTTCAATATCATTAATTTAGACTCATCATTTGAATTATAAAATTGCCTTGAGCCATATACCGTGTTTCCAACATTAATGAATTTCTTGAAAGACCCCGGGGCGGCATATGTCTGATACATTTTTCTCCATTTCAGCGACCCGTCGATTAAACTGGTGCAATACACGGAGTCGGCAACATTGTTATAAAGTGCATCGTTATAAATATAGGTAACCCCTGTGAAGACGGTGGTAAAAGTGACCGGGTTCGATTGTAGAATAATATTGCCTGTCTGTAAACTTAAGATCTTAACAGTTCCTGAATTTTTATCATGAAATGCCAGGTTGTTCTTATACATATGTACATCAGTTGTTCCAAGTGGAGCAGACCAATAGGAAGCCCCTGTGTTCTTATTTAAACAAAGAACTGAAGCAGTGAATACGATCAGCGAATCATTTCTTACAATCATATCGGGTGGCACTGCCGTAAAAAAAGAACCGCTTACTACCTTTTGCCAGATAAGGTTTTTGGTAACAAGGTCATAAGCGCTAAGCGACATACTGGTACCTGTGCTGTTAACGGTCAAACATAATACTTTGCCATCGATCAGTGTAGGTGTATTTACCGGTTGGTCTGTCACTACTTTACTCCAGATCACATTACCTGTGTTTTTATTGATCAATAGTATGGCATTGTTGGCCGAAGGAGCTATCTGGCTACCTGCAGTGATGATCGTATCGTTCTTTAGTTTAGGATTTAGTAAAGAGTTTGGGTTTGTGTAAGTCCAGTTTACCGCGCCATTTATAGCATTGAGCGATAACATGGAAGCATTGGAAGCTACATACAGCTTACCATTCTCATACACCGGTGTGTTCCAGAAAGAGACAGACGGGAAATTGGTTATCTCCCACATTTTGGTTTTAAATTTATCGTAACCAAGGAAAGAACGGCCTGTAGAACTGCTGCTGGCAGTAACAAAAATTTGATTTGCAGTATCGCCCGGCGGAAGTGGTAGAATGGTTTGAAACAAAACTTCGTTACCATAAGCCACTCCCTGGGTATTCTTTGCATAAGCCCTCAGGTAATAAGTTGTATTGGGTGAAAGGCCGTTTACATTACTGGTAAATATTCCTGTACCGCTTCCATCAACTGTATGATTGCCTGTAACAACAGGGTTTGATGTAATATCCCAGCAAACACCACGTTCTGTAACTGCTGAGCTTCCGTTGGCCGATACATTACCACCGCTTATTGCACTTGTTGTGGTAACTGAACTTACTGCTGAAGTTGTAACGGTTGGCAAAATGCCGGCAGGAGGGGGGGGTGGAGTAACCGGGTCAGGGTCTTTGTGACAACTGATGAATATAGATACAAAGACCAAAAAGGATAAGTAACGCATTCTTTTATTTTTTATAGGGAATAGGATGCAAGATAGTATATTAATCCGGTTGCTGTTTCCCGATCCCGGCAGGGCAGGAATTCGTAAAGATTCAGCCGCATCTTTGTACTGTTAAATATCCAACTATCCAAAACAAGACCGAATCCGGGATATCCTGATGAAACCAATGTACAGCATTGCGCTTTTAATTAAATTATCCCTATGAAAAACCTTCAGTAATGGAGGTTTTTTATTTATTGCTTACACGCTGAAATAAAAAAGAGGCTGCTTTTTAAGCCAGCCTCTTTTGCTTTTGCATCCCTGCTATCTAAAATGCATCATAATTAAATTTTTGTCCGCCTATGGATGCGTCATACATCAGGCCGGTCTTTTTTTGTGTAAATACGATCACACCGTCTGTATATTCTGCATCCGAATAATTTTCAGCTTTAATAGCAGCTGCCGAGGTTTGGGCCGAGAATTCAAATTCGTTTGTCTTAAACCTGTCGAGTGTAGCTTTGTCCTCAAAAAATATCACTTCACGGAATGCCTGTCCGCCTACCTGCAAACCTACCGTTAACTGCTTCATCTTTACCGAACCGATCATTTTTCCCTGCTCATATACAATGCCGCTGCCTGCCGCACCACCTATGCCTGCTGCTCCTTTGCCCACATTGGGGAGGATGGCGTAGCCATAAGCATTGTTGAACATGTGCTGCATGAATTTATCGCTTTCAATAAAACTTGATTTTGCTTTTTCAGCATCATCAATAAGCCTTTGTTGTTTAGCATCCTGTGCATGTACTGTAACAGCAAAGAAAGTTGTTAATGCAAATAATAATACTGATCTGCGGAAGAAACCTGTTTTTTTCATGATCATTGTTTGGAGTTTAATGGTTAATAGCTACAGTTTTAAAACAAAAATGCTGCCAGTCAGGAAGCATAATTGTTAAAAAGATTTCTACCACTATGGTAAAATATTTTAGCTGGCATATTTAAAGGCACTAATTTTACCAATAGATACGCTGCTTAAGCGTAATTCAACCCTACTTTATGAAAATGAACTTTCTTACTGCCGTTGTAGCAGTGATCTTACTTTTACCAGCTTGTAAAAAGTCCTCACCAGGTAATGGTGGCGGAAGCGGCGGTGGTGCTTCTGTGACCGTACCTGTACTCAGTGTAACAACTGCAATTACGGCTATTACCAATACTTCAGCTATAACCGGCGGAACCATTACTGCAGATGGCGGAGCAGCAGTAACGGCACGTGGTGTTTGCTGGAATACTGTTTCAAACCCAACTATAGCCAATTCCAAAACAACTGATGGCAGCGGTACAGGATCATTCACCAGCAATCTTACCGGCCTGAATGCAGGAGCCACTTATTATGTGAAGGCATATGCTACCAATAGCGCCGGAACAGCATACGGCCCGGAACTAAGTTTTTCAACTTCCAATGCAGATATATATGTAACAGGATATAAATTTAATGGTACTGCACGGGTAGCCAAATTCTGGAGAAATGGAGTGGCAACATCTTTAACAGGAGGTACTACTGATGCCGAAGGAATCTCAATATTTGTTGCAGGCCCGGATGTATATATAGCCGGTTATGAAATTATTGGCGGGATAGAAGTTGCTAAAATATGGAAGAACGGCATTGCCACTTCATTAACATCAGGCGTTTTTTCTTCAAGGGTAAATTCGGTTTTTGTGTCGGGCCCTGATGTTTATGTAACAGGATATTCAGGTATTTTTAATGGGAGGGAAGCAAAGGTTTGGAAAAACGGTATTGCTATTGCACTGGCGGCTACAAGTACTGTTGAAACTGGGCACGGTATATCTGTTTCGGGGTCAGATGTATATGTTGCAGGATACGGCACAGTTCCGGGAATTTATGCAAAAACCTGGAAGAACGGTGTTGCTACTCCTTTAACCAATGGTGCCACCGATGCTGAAGCAAGAGCAATACATGTTGCGGGGTCTGATGTATATGTTGCAGGATATGAGTATGCAGGCGCTATCCATGTAGGAAAAGTTTGGAAGAATGGAATTGCTACCTTATTGACCAGCGCAGGTAACTACGGCTATGCATGGGGAGTATTCGTTTCTGGTACAGATGTTTATGTCTGCGGTGCGGAGAGAAATAGTCCTAAATTTATTGCAATGACCTGGAAGAACAGCTTGCCTGTGTATTTAACAGATGGGGTTAATAATAGCCATGCTTATTCAATATATGTTTCAGGCAATCATGTATTCGCATGCGGATTTGAATCAAATGGATCAAAGAACGTTGCAAAAGTCTGGCAAAATGGGGTTCCAATCGTTTTAACCAATGGCACTAACGATGCGATTGCCCTTTCTATATTTGTGAAGTAGTTTTTTATCATCGAAACTCCGTCGATCCTAATACATTGTAAAGCACCCGTAGGTCAAATTGGCGCAGTATGTGCCTGAATTCCCGCAAGAAATTAAAGATACTTATTGCTTTAATTGGTGCAGCGTAATTCTGTAAAAGATAAAGGCCCGTAATACCAGCAGGCAAAACCCACAAAACAAAACTGCCGCCATGCAAATAACAGATAAAGAGAATTTTTCGAACATATTCAAAAACATCCACAAAATAAAGAACATAGTGGTCAGGGAGTCGAAAAACCGACTAAGCGTGTTCATAATTGCTAATTTAAGGTTCAGGAATATAACACCCGGATATTGTACTTATACAGTGGATTAAATAGGATTGGCTGTTGTTCGAGGGGGAGTGCGGGGGTGTTTCGATGAACAAAATAAACAGAATTTTTGAGAAATCAAAGCAAATCGCCATAGAAAAAGAAATTAAATAAGCATCTGTTGCATTGAAAGCCTGTGATAACAGCTAATGCCGGAGACTGTAAATTTGAATACCTGTGGCGTATAGCCGGAATAAAGTAAGCCCCCGGTATATCGGGGGCTTACTCATCTGGAGGCTTTTCATTTATCCCTGTCGTTCTAATTCTTTAAAAGCTTTTGTGATCCGGTATTATTTTTACTGTCACTAATGGTCAGGACATACACTTTGGTTTGATAAGAACTGATATCAATTACCTGATCATTGGCTTTCAAAACACCGCTGGCAATTTTAGTGCCCTGCATTTCTGTAAAAGTATATACTGCGGGGTAAGTTACCAGTTCTGAGAAATGAATCCGTACCCGGTTGTTAGAGTTGATAGCAGTAAATAAAGGTGGCTTTGGCATGTTCAGCTCTTTAACATCCGTCTGTATCACCACTCCTGTTTTACTGTTGCGGGCTTCAATGCGGTAATAAACGGTACTGGTGTTCGGTTCAGTGATTGTATTTTTTATATCATAACCCCTTATGCCCCTGGAATTGCCTGAAGCTATATTGGCTACAGTTATGAAATTTTTACCGTTCAAACTTCTTTGTACATTAAAGTCCCAACCGGCACCAAAAGAGTTGGCTTTCCAGTTCACGGTAACACTATTGGCATTATCTGCATTCAATACCGGGCTTTCAATATCCAGTACGGGATCTGCCGCCAGGCTATATATCTGTCCTTTACCGGCAATACCTTTTTCATTTACACGGTAATTGTTTAAGGCAAATGCAACTATTACTTTATCCGAAAGGTTAATAAGAGCCTCACCATTTTTATCAGCGGTTGCGTAAGCAACCACCGCCCCACCCGAAGGCGAACTGTACATTTCAATATCGCTGAAAGGGACACAATCAGCTACCTTATAATGCAATTGATTATCCGTAATATACTTAAAGGCAAAAATACCGGAACCGCCAACACCGCAACCATGGCAATCGTTGCTTTTATCAGCAGTATTATTTTGAGCCATCAGGGCTGAGCCCATAAACAGGCTGAGCACAAATATGGAAATTCTTTTTTTCATAAAAATATTTTTTAAGTATGAATTTAATTAATGTGCCATATTCAGCGGTTGAAAAAATACAACGCTTGCAAGCGAAGTCGCAAATATGGGGCTGCAGTTTGAAGTGATCAGGTTTGTCAGATCCTGTGATCTTCTCTGCAGATCGTTGAAGCCCCATTTACGTACGATCCCTGTTCCCGGATACAATCTTCCGGCAGCATCATTTGCATAAAATACACCTGTTATAGTAGGATCAGTTAGATCCTCAGCGGCAACACCTGTTGAATCATCTCCAAAAACGAAATTGGGATTAACAAACCTTGCGCTACGGCCTGTTAAGAAAGGCGAAATATCAAATTTAAACTGTGGCCCTATTACAAGTACTACAGGAGAAGGGCCCAATGCATTGTAAGCCGTATTATCTCCGCGGTAATCTGCCATTACAAAATCTGTTTCTGTTTGTTTGGCATGACAACCGGAACATGTATTGTTCGAAAAGAAGAAACGTGCTTTGTCATTGGTAATAAAACCAGGGCCTGCGCCCGGAGTACCATTCCAGAAACCTGGGGCCTGTACCGGAGAAACACTTGGATAATTTGATTTACCTGCCCTGAAAGGTGTTGCCCCCGGAGCTACTGTCATCGGTACCAAACCAGTTGTACTTTGAGCAATGATCGCAGCGCTGTTGGCATTTACCCAATTGGCAAGAATAGTTGAATTGGCTAATGTAGCCCCATCCGCACCATTGAAGATATTCTGCGGTTCATTAAACAAAACAACTTCTTCCAGCAATTTGGTTGCCCCGTTTATCTTAAATTCCCTGAACTGCCACCTGGGAGATTTATCCGTACCAACCGTAGCGTTATTGGTTACAGCTATCTCGTTACTGCGTACCTGGTTAATGGCGCTTTTATTATTGGTAGTACGTGTTGGTGCTGCATTGGGAACTGTTACCAGATCGGTAATGGCCTGTAATTGGGCAAGGTAACTATTTAACCCTGCAACTGTATTCCAATTGATCGTACTTAAATTCGCCCATTGGTTACCGAGATTTTTTACGGCATTACAGTTTGTTTGTACATTTCCATATTCGAATATCACGTTAAATCCATCTAAGCCTCCGGAACCAAGAGAGTCCCGGCAGGGGGGAGCGCCTGAAATGGTATTTTGCAGCAATGACCATATAAATCTTGTTTCACCTGAATTATTAGTTCCGCCGCCGTAGCCAAAATTTCCTCTCAGGTCTATCCTGTTTACGATTGCTTTCAGGTTAAATGGTGCATAACGTAATAGACTGTCTTCATGTGTATTGTTCCATTCTGTTTGCCAATTCACGGCAGTAATAGGTAATGCCGCATTATGGCGTGCTTTGCGTATCCACCGGGCAATTACCTGGGGCAGAAATCTTGCGGAACGGTTTCTTACTGTTTCACTGTTGATGGTCAGGTCTACCATCCAGTTATTGATCCAGCTTTTTACAAGATCTTTAGGTGTGATACCGGTAAAGCCCTGGTTGGTAATTCCTTTTACGAGGCTGGCAAATGTCCATGCTCCATTGGGATTACCACTGCCAAACGCACCTATGCAGGGATTAAAGGTCCTGGCCGGGTCTCTTACCACATTCAGGTTTGTAATGAACAAAGATTTCTCTTTGTCAATGGTGGGAGGAGGTGGCGGCGGGCCATAACCCATGTGGCTATAAGGCGCCAGGGGATTATTTTTATTATTAAAACCGTTACTTCCGGAACGTTCCTGGGGTTCCTGCTCTTCACCATAACCACCCCTGATATCTAATGATTTTAAAGTACCTGGAACAGGGGATACATCTGGAGGTAACCGGAGGATATCTCTGGAAATTTCAATAACCTTGAACCCTTCAAAAGATTCTCTGTCAAATAATGGTTCCTTTCTTTCCACTTTTGAGAATACTCTTCCTTCAAATACATCCAGTATATTCTCATTGGCTTTAAGCGTTTCATCAAAACCTTCCATCTGCGCAACAAATCCTTCGAGATCTTCTTTTACAAATGCAGAAAAAATATTGTCTCCGGCCCTTTCATCTCCGCCGGTCTTACCATCATCATAAAAAGTAGTTCTTGCTTCCCCTACAGATATATCAACATAGCCGCCATAGATATCCCCTTCTTTATAAGTAAGTGCAATTACCATATTCTCACCGGTAGATAAAGGCTTTGAAAGTTTTTGTACTGTTAGCTTGGTTGCAATAGGAGGGTCCTGCTGCCAATCCCTGGAAGTGGGCGGCGGCCCATCGTTGTCATCAAATGAAGAACTCAGGAAGGCTACAAGTGAGCAAATAAACAGGGTCATAACAAAAATCATTTTTTTGTTATGTTTCAGAATATTTTTCATAATTTTTTATTTGTATTATTTGTAATAATGGTTGAGTGCAGCTAAAATTACCCTTACTGTTAAACGATAGTAACGCCAATGCTTATGGCCCATTTGCTTCGGTAAGTAATATTGTATAATTCATAAATTAAAGTTTAATAATTTAATAAAATACTTTATAGTAAAGTAAATATATATAAATATATTTAAAATGACAATAAAATGACATACTTTTTTAAAATTATATTAATTAATACAGTTATAATCTAACTAGCCTAATCATATTATGCTATACCATAAGTGGGAATAAGCAATAAGGGGGTTTTTCTTGCTTTCTTCGTGTTTCCTTCGCTTCTTCTTCGCTATTGATAGTATAAATAGCGAAGCAGGTACGAACAAGAAGCGAAGGAAACACGAAGAAAACCCCTGTGAACAAACTGGATCTGGAGGAAGGCTATAATGAAAGGCCGAAAAAAATACGCTGTTTTTATTGACTGAATGTATTATATTAGTTACCCATTTTATCACCTAAAAATATTTTATTATGGCAACCATTAAAAAAATAGACAATTCCAGGCTGGCTACTTTAAAAAAACTGAAACTGGATGCTGGCACATTAGCAACACGTAAATATGCCGTGTTAACAGAAGCAGCAATTGCAAAGAAACTGGGTGTACGCCCTGAACTTTTAAGTACTGCAGTTATGCTAAGCCCAAATAAACCAAGAATTGGAAATAAATTCCTGAGTATGTATTCTGCTATGCTGGATATAGCCAACCCTGCTACCAGTAACAATATTAGCTTATTCAGCTCAGCTTACCCAACAGCTGTAAGCCCCGCTGTACAGGTAGAGTTTGATGCCATTAAAACCGGCAAAAAGCATCTCGTTGAATTTAATATTTCACTGAATGAGCCGGAAAAAGTTTATAAGTTCCGGGTCTTTCAATACCCGACTGCCACTTTCCAGGACATTTCTATTTCAGGCTCCCAGGTGATCAGTGTTCTTATAAATCCTGCAAATGATATTAATAGTTATGGCGCAGAGATCATGCAGCTTAACACCAAGGCAGAAGCTTGTGGATGGATATTTCATTCCCTTAAGATCACATCTATAAATTAAAATTCAGCCTTGTTTACGCACAAAAAAACGGGTAAATAAAAATGGTTCGTGAACCCACGAACCATTTTTATTTTAATATTGATATCTTTTTATTTAAAAGTTCCGGTTGACCACACCACCTGTGTACCTGGCTTTTGGGCTTGCAGATCAGTTTCGGCAGTAATAAATACTTTGGTTGGTTTTATTATAGAAGCTGCCTCAAATCTTGATTTGTCTTTTCTGGTGGTCCAGTTATTGGCTCCTTCAATAGTACCGATATTAGTGGTTACGTTACTTTCGCTTATCATCCACACTACATAACCTTCTTTAACTGGCTTCATTAGTTTTACCGGCTCCAGGTTTACTATAACAAGTTGGATCACGTAATTTCCAGCTGCATCTCTTTTTATCTGCATCCCGTCTTTTTCTTCTATGGGGGCTGCAACTGGTGCAGCTTCCTGCTTAGCGGGTTCACTGGTAGTTGTTTTTGATGAAGTTGATTTTTTTGAGCAGGCTTCCAGGCTATACATAACAGTAATGAAAGCAATAGCGGCAAATAAAAAATTAAAAGGCAGGTTTGTTTTGATCCAGTTCATTTTATTAAAGTTTAATAGTTTATTTTTTTTCTAACTATGAAAATACGTTGTATTTTTTAGTTAGAAGGCAATTGAGTCAAAATTTTCTGATGAGCTGGGTGAAAATACCTAAGTCAGCTGCCAACAAAAGTGCAGCATTATATTGTTATCGTGGTTTTGTAATAAATTTCAGTTGAAGGCCTGGGGCTTCCGTCAATGATTTTATGATGTGCCGCACAGATAGTTTTTAAAGAACTTGCTTTATCCCCAGAGAACCCCATCTTTGGATAGGCACAAAACAACGAAAATTCCTCTCTTTTATGAAGCTGGTTCCATAAACTTTCAAGTTGCATAGTTGCTCCAGTAAAACCCTGTGCCCAAAGCAGGGCCACCATTTCATCAAAGGCACGTACCTTACCGCTATGCCGCTGCATACGTTTTAAAAGGTTGTTTACCAGTTTAAAGAAAAGATCCGGATCAGGCCAGTTATCTCTCATAAAACTATTAAGGGTTTCCTGTGCATTAAGTGATATATATGTACCGGATGCTGTTAATTCGTCAATATTAAATCCCTGTTTTATGAGGCGATCCTCCAATGCTATAATATGTTCTGGTGTTGCAAAGATGATAATGCCATCACCGGCAATGATACCGGAACCTACAAAACCCTCTAAAGAATCTAAAAATGTTTTATCGTTATCATATATCTGAAGTACATGCTCGCAAGGGGCCAGTTCGCCCCAAAAAACCTGCTGACCTGATCTTTCCCAATTTTCCATACCCGTGGTTACTGTCATAGTTTCAAAAACAAATGAATATATTTTGTTGCATGCAACAATAATTATGATTTCAATAGCTGTGCCAGTTCATGACGAGTAATGCCAGCCTGAACAGTGTGAAAAAAAAGTAACGATTTGTGTATGTGACACAGGTAATTATGAGGCGATAAAAACTCAATTAAAAGCTTCAGATTTTTTGATCAGTATTTTTATTGCCGGCCAGGCCCCGTTCATTTATTATTTTCCTGTTTTCTTTTGAAGGGCGATCTCCCTGTTGATCATGGCTTCCTTATAACCAGGTTTTATCTTTATTGCGCTGTTAAAATCTGCAATGGCCTTTTCGTATTCTTTTATATTTATGAATGTAATGCCCCTGTTATAATAAGCTTTTGCATAGTTTGTATCAAGATCTATGGCTTTTGTATAATCCGCTATCGCTCCGGTGTAATCTTTCAGCTCATTTTTATCTGCCCCACGGTTATTATATGCAATTGCAAAATGCGGCCTCATGCTGATAGCTTTTGTATAATCAGCAATGGCCGTTTCATATTGCATGATCTTTGAGTAAGCCAATGCACGGTTATAATAAGCATCGGTATAAAAAGCATTTTGTTCAATGGCTTGCGTAAATAATTTGATAGCGTTGCTGTAGTTTCCTTTTGTTGCCTGTTTGAATCCCCACCTGTTAAACATTTCAGCAGATTGGCCGCATAGGCAAAGTGATAGCAGCAACAAGCTGCAGGCTGTTGTGATCTTTTTCATGGCTTTATTTTAAGTTATCAAAAAGGCATAGGTTTCCTGTTAAGCCATAAATGGCTTTTAAAAGGATGCTATGTTATTGGGATCAGTTCACTGCCTTTGTAACAGGCATGGTTTTCATAGGGGGTGCTTCAGGTTTTGTTGGTGCCGAAGGTTCTTTCCGGGAGCCTTTGATCCTTGGTTCCTTCAGGCGTGGTTCTTTTATTCTTTCTTCCAGCTTCTTCTTAAAAAGAGATTCCTTTACACCAGGCTTGCCGAAAAGAGGTTTCCCTTTTAAAAATGGTTCCTGTTTTTTTGCATAATTGAATTCCTTCTTTTCAACAACGTCAAAATTTGATTTGACTTCAGATTTTTTTTCCTGTTTTATTTCCCACTCCTTACTTTTATCGTCGCCTTTTAATTCCCATTCCTTACTTTTCTTTTCCTGCTCCTGTTCCTTCTCTTTCGCTTTTAATTTTTCATACAATGCTCTTTTCTTTTCCAGTTCTCCTCTCTTGCCGGTAATTTCTCCCTGCACTTTTTCTATTTCCTCTATCACCCTCTCCTTATCTTTTCCTTCCTGCTTCTGTAGCTGCTCTTTCTTTCTTCCGATAGTTTCTTTTTTTGCACCGATCTGTTCTTTGAGCTTTATGATCTCCTGCAGGGCTTTATCAGCATCGCTGCTTGCTTTTTCCCAATCTTGTTTTGTTGGCAGGGTTTTATTTTCCGGGATCAGTTTAGTGAGGGTATCTTTTTTTACAGGTGTTGTATCTATTACAGGCTTTTGTACAGAAGTGATCTTTTTCTTCATTACCGGAGGTACTGTGATAATACTGACCTTTTCTTCGGTCCGTTCTGTTAATTGCAGACTGTTGGGCAATTGCTGAACAGCTATTGTAAGCGACATTGCTTTCATATCTTTTTGCTGGCTTGTATATGTAAAAGCAGAGAACAGAATCATACCTGACAGTAATGCTGCCTTTTCAAAAATGGTCAGTTTTTTATTTTCTTTAGTGAGCATCCTTTTTACCCGGTTCAGCAAATAATTGGGTTTACTGCTAATGGCCATTGCATAGGCAGCAGGAGTGAAGGAAAATTCCTGGAAAGCTACCAGTGCATCCAGGTAATTACGCTTTTGATCACTGTTGGCAACTACAATATCATCACAGCAGGCTTCTCTTTCCTGGCGAAGTAAAGATGATATCCACCGCATGCCGGGATTGAAGAAAAAAATGGCTTCAGCAAAATGCTGAAAAAAGTTTAACAGGTAATCTTTTCTGCGGACATGCCCCAGTTCATGCAGCAAAATGGTTTCCACCTGTTCGGCAGGAATATTTGCCATTAAGCCCAATGGCAGTAAAATGACCGGTTTAAAATAACCCAGCGCTACAGGAACTTTTACCAGTTCTGATTGCAGTAGTTGGACAGATTGGCGAATGCCCAGGCTATTCTGCAACTGCTCAAATTTTATTTTCCATTCTTCTGTAACCGGGTGTGTTTTGTAATTGCGGAGGCGATTAACAGATGCAAGGCCGGTAAATAATTTAAGACAGTTAAATAAAAAGAAAATAAACCACGCCAATAATATTAATACAGTATTATTATTGAACCAGTGGCGAAGATCAGCAACAAACCCTTCGGATAAAACTGCTGTAACACTACTATTATTTGCATTGTTACCGGTGATGGTTTCTGTTTGCTGCAGAACAGAAGAAGCTATTTGATGCTGTTGCCGTAGCTCTATAAAAAAAGTAATGAAAGCGGTAGCGAGGAAAAGAATAAGTATTGTGCCCAATAAGTTATAACGCAATTTGGCTGTTGTTCTTTTTGTTACTGAAATAATAACTGCAGCCAGCAAAGCGGCCACCAATCCCTGCCACAGGGAATGAACGAATGTCCATGCCAATGCTTTCAGGGTATCATTATTAAACCACTGGTTGATGAATAACAATTGCATAAAATAGTTTTAATTCATTATTGTTGATCGTACTTTTTTATCAGTTCTTTAATGGCCTCTATTTCTTTTTTGGAAGTTTTTTTATTGCCAAGTAATTGCATCAGCATACTGCTGGCCGATCCATTATACATACTGTTCACAAACCGTTCAAGCAGGAAACTTTTTGTTTTATTTTCTTCTTCAGCAACACTGTAAACATGTTTCATCTGGGTTTCATCTCTTGTAAGCAGGCCTTTATCCGCCATTATCTGCATCAGCTTTAATGTAGATGTATATTGAACTTCTCTTTTTTGTTCATTCAACGTATTGTTAACAAACCGTACAGTAGACGGGCCATGTTGCCATAAGACCTGTAGAATTTCCAGTTCAGACCTGGTGGGTTCCGGCAGGGAATTTTCTTTATTAATTTCTTTCATTCATTAAAGGTAGGAAAAAATTCGTACGAACAAAATATTATCTAATATTTTTTGAAGAAAATTTTTAAAAAGGAGGGAGAGCTATAAAATCCAGAAAGAAAAAGCAGGATAAAAGTACATGTTGATGTTCAGTGATTTTTTTAAATAGACGGTTTGGAGAGAAATCTATTAACCTGCTTTGCTACAATTTGTGATTCAATGTGTAACTGAAATCTTCATTCCCAACTAATAGGTTGCCCAGTTCATCAGTAAATACAAGTATATGTTCATCAAGTTTTAAAAGATAGAATAAAGCTTTACCCTTATCGTCGTCAAGCTTGTAAATGATACGGTTGTCTTTTCCGTTTATGATGTTCCACTTTCCTTTGAGGTCGCCTTTTTCGTACCATAGCGAACCTCTCAGCCGATATGTGCCCGGTTGGTTTGTTGCTGCATTGGCATACAAAATGAGTGACCATTTTAATTTGTAGCATGATGTTCCCGGTGGAATAAGGCCCGGTATGTTACAAGGCGTTCTTCCGGTGAAAGCTATGGAATCTTTTAAAACATTTTTTTGCGAAATAATATTGGCCAGGCTGGTAAATGAAGGTGAGACCTTATTGAGGGTATAACTCCATCCTGCAGTACCTGTAAGCAGGCTGTTACTGTTATCAGCAATGTGAAGTAAGTTGTTATTTATTTGAAAAAGTATTAAAACTTTGTTGCCATTGCGGAGCAGGTAATGATTTGTTTTCTTTTCAAGTACGCCTTTGAATGCAATTTTTTCTCCCCCTTTAATAAACCCGTTTGTGTTTGGTTTACAAATACCATAATTACAAAACAAATGATACCTGTTTATATCAAAGGTTATATTCCAACGTATAAAATCAACCGAATCAGAAAGAGGTATGCCAAGAAAATCCCTGGTTATATTGCCTGCCGGAGTACTTCCGGTAAAGCTGTTCTCTTTTGCTTTTGCGCAGGAAATAAAAAGAAAAGCTGATAAAAAAAGGAAGTAAGGCTTCATATAATATGTTTTATCCTAAGTTCAGTCATTTCGGCATTTTTTTAAAATAACTTACATCTACGGCGCAATTTTGCTGATGAAATGAACTAATTGCATGGTAAACTGAACAGGGGCACATATCAACCGCTAACTAATAGTATACAGTTATCGTATTCTTTATATAGCTCCTTCGTAAAACATCTACAGCATTTCCATCACAGTATTACAGATTGTTTTATAAAAGAGCTGCATCTTTGTATTGTTAAATATCCAACTATCCAACCAAAAAACAACCTTATCCTGTGAAACCAATGGTATTTTAAAAATGCACATGTAGTAAGTAAACTTTTAGTAAAAGACCTTCAGGAATGAAGGCCTTTTATTTTACAACATCGGGTAAAAACAAGAACCCCGGCATTTGGCCGGGGTTCTTGTTTAAATGCATCACATCATTTATGCCTTCTTACAATTCGGCATCGGACAGCAACTGGCCGGTTTGCAATCAGCCGGCTTGCAGTTTTGCTGAGTTGTACATTGTTTGGCTTTTTTAGCCTTTTTTCCTTTTTTATTATTGGCAAAAGCGCCTGTAGCTAATGAACATACGATTGCCAGCATTAATATCTTTTTCATAATGTTATTTTAATAATTGATAAATGTGTTTCTATGAAGCATACAGAAAGCCATTGGGCGGCTTCCACACATCGTTGGTGTAAGATGAGATATAACCAGTATTGATCAACCCATAATTTTTGTTACCGGGAAACTGTTGTGCCGGCCATTCATACTGCTGCTGAAAAATGAAAGTATAACAAACAGGACAGGTACTGCAATCAGCATTGTCATTACAGGCATTATTGTCGGGTATTTTATCAGTGCTATTATTCTTGCATTTATCCTGTTGCTTGCTCTTTGTACAGGAGTTTTTCTCTTCGTTACGGGAGCATACATTTTGCTTCTTTTCCTTTGCACAGGCAGTTTTTTTAGCAGATAAAATTGCACAGGCATCTTTCATAGCCGGTATAAAACTGGCAGTTTCTGCGAGGAAAACCGCAAACGGAAAAAATAATATCAGCGCCTTTATTCTCATTTTAAAGTGTACTAAAGATAATGAACAAAATTTTAAAAACTATAAGTATGCGTTTGTTTTATGATAAGCGGTTACGCCAATAAGTGTTGATTGAAAATGATCTTGCCTTTTTATAAAAAAAGAAGCCCACTTACATCTCTGCAAGCGGGCCTTTTATTATTTTTTTAGATTTAGTTCTTCCGGTGTTTTAAATCTATGCTTGCTTTTTTTTACGTGTGAGCCACCAACCCAGCCACAGACCGGCAACACCCCAGGCTGCAAATACATCCAGAAAGTGTATCATCAGGTCGAAACTGTCATACCAGATATGCATGATGTATGGGCCATATAAAAAAGTAATGAAGCCTGTACCCAACGTGCCCATAAAAATTGTTCCAAATGAGGGTGCATTTATTTTAACCAATAGCCAGCAAAGCAACCAGACGATGACTATATTAACCAGCAGGCCACGTGCCATATTCATGAACATGCTACTCATGCCGGGCATACTTTTGTGATATACTACCTGTGCCCAGGGCTTTCCTTCAAATTCCTTCATTTTTTTCTCCATATCTTCTTTGGAAGTGCCGGGTGCACATTGCGGCATCATGTAAGCACCGTCTTCGCTGAACTGAGTTGAAAGGTAAGCCAGTACACTGTCCTGCTTAGGGGTGTATTTTTGCTGGGCCTCATGCAGGTTTAATGCAGCCCAGGTAAGAAACTGCCAGGCAAAAAGAATAATGCCGCCGACAAGAGCGCCAATGATCATTTTTTTCATACAATTATTTTTGGTTGAGGAAACAAAATAAAAAAGAAAACTGGTATTTAAAAGCAAAATGATTTTCTGAATGTAACCATTCCTGTAAAAATAAAAAAGAGCCCCGTTAATTAACGGAGCTCCTGTCATTATTAAGAGAAACCCGAGATTATTGTTTTACAAATTTTACAGGCGTTCTTGTTCCTACCTGTAGCATATATAAACCGCTGCCTATTGTAGAGGGCAAAATAAAATTTAATTTGTTATTACCTGGAGAGCTGATTACTGTACTGCTCCATACCCTGGTTCCGCTTACAGAAGTAATTATAATTTCCTCAGTCTTTTTTTCTGTACCAGTAAATTCGATACTTACTTTATTCTGTACGGGGTTAGGGGTGAGTGTGATGTTGCTGCTGGTCTTTGTAACAGTAACCGGCTGGAAAGTAGCAGATTTTGGTGTGCCGCTTATTTCTGCCCTTAACTTATAACATACCGATGTGCTGAACACACCATTGTAACCAATTACTCTTATGTAGTAAGTGCCTACAGTACTGGTATTATAAATGATGGCTTCATTGGTTGTACCACCGGCTGCTGATGAACCGATCTGCGTTCCCGCTGAATTATAGAGGTACACATCATAATCGAAAGGCAGATTGGTTAATGTTACATAGATGTTAGGCTGTGCAACCGTGTTGGTAAACTTATACCAGTCAACATCCGATGCTGTAGCGATCTGCGAATTCACATCAGTATTAGTAGCTATTGTAACCGCAGTTGCCAGTGATTCGTTAGGCTCAGGCGTATTGGAACAGGCTGAACTTATATTTACACGTAAGGTATAACACTGCGTAGTTGAAAAAGCGCCGTTATAACCATATACCCTTACAGTGTATGTTCCTGCAGCTGCATTGTTATAAGTAATGGTTTCGTTGGTGGTGCCACCAGCAGCAGAACTGCCAACAACAGTTCCTGCAGAATTCAGTAATTGCATATCATAATCGAAAGGCAATGTGGTAAGTAATACAGTGATATTTGTACCAGATGCAACTGTAAACTTATAGTAATCATTATCTGTATTGGTTGCAATGAGGGCCATATAATTTGTTGCTACGGAGATTGTACCTGCAGTTGCCTGTGTATTATTAGGTTCCTGTATATCGGGGCATCCCTGGGCGACACATGCTGCACGCCCGGCAATAGAAGTAGTACCTGAATTTGCAGGATCGAGCCATGGTTTTAATTGTTGTGATGCAGAAGCGCCATTACTTATCCAGTCGTACGATACTTTGCCATAATAATCATTTTTATCTCCGGCTGCAGCACCACAAGATGATGGGCCTCCTGAAAGTTTACCAACTATGCGGCCGGCACTGTTGAATAAAGGAGAACCCGAAGAACCACCTTCTGTAATACTATGATTGGTTACAGTAGCCACCCAGTTAGCCTGCCAGTGCGAATTATCGGGTAATTGATTATAATACCTGCGTGAAGTTAAAGCAGCTGAATAAGTAGACACTTTTTTAATGTCGCCGGCAGGATGATGGATACCTACACCGCTGCTGCTGCCTGTGCCGCTTGCATCAAAACCTGCATAGTAAACATTATAAGCAGCAGGAATGGTGTTGTTAAATTCAACCAATAAGAAATCGGAACCAACTACATTGGAATTAGCACCATTTGATGCACTGGAACGCATTGTACAGCCGGTCATAGTATTAGAACCTGGTTCTGAAGCACCATTGGTACAACCTGCACTTTGATAATTGAAATAGAATACCCATTGATTTTTATCAGCTGCAGAAACTGCTGCTCCACAATGGTTAGCGGTTAAAAAATAATTCTTGCAATCCTGCGCTACATTATTAATGAGAGCACCACTGCAATAACCCTGGCTGGCGCCATTCTTAATTAAGATCCTGGCAACAGAATTTCTTTGATTGGTCCATGCAGCACCCTCCGGGCAGTTAACATTTACATTGCATGCACCTGATGTTCCAAATCCACAGCATTTTGGATTCTGTAATTTTATATAACTGGGAGGCTCGGGTGCATTGTACACATTTGCAACACCGGTAATGGTAAAAGTTCCTCTTTGTTTTACATTGGCAGGCTCATAGTATTCTATTACACAATCGCTGGTGTAGATGATCTCTGTTGCAAATAGTTTGCTCTCATTATTATTATGAGCCCCAAAAGATCCTATCAGGTGTGTTTTTTCTGCATTGTACACATACAGCACAGCGCCTTCGGGAATGTAAAAATTTTCGTAGTACAAAGATGTTGCAGGTGCATCCGGCACTTGCAAATACAAGCGCCATACCCTGTCTTTATTTGGCAATACTGTCCATACGCCACTGTTTTCCGGTGAGAAGAAAACAGGGAATATTTGTCCCGCAGGCAGCATTTCGCCCTTGGCATATACAGTCCTTGCCTGGCTTTGCAAAGCAGCAACATCAATACGGGGCATTACCTGTTTGCCGGCATCGAAGTTATCATTTAAAGGATAAGAGAAACTGAAAGGCTTTCCGCCGCGGCTTATTTGTGAGCTGGCGCTAAAGCCAAGCACCAGTAAGCCAATTGTGAATAAGGCTAATTTTTTCATAACGAGTTTGTTTTAGATGAAGGTTGAGGCGTAAAAGTAGAGTTTGGAAATGGGAATTAAAATACCTCAAACTGGTACCTTTTTAATTACCGTATTTTATCATAAGGGAAAACAATAACAATCAATATGTTACCATATTGTCGTTATCAAAATTTAGAAATATACTATAGTGATCACAGTAAAAATACTTATGAAAGTCTAACGCATATTGTGCATGCCGGGCATAGACTGTTGCTGCATTTTAAATATAAATGGCTTAAGCGGTATGGTTTCTGTTTCCTGTTTACCTTCGGTGATCTTTAAGAATTGTTTTGGCTTTACATTTTTGTAAACCTGTGTGATGCCTGAAGCTGGCCAGGTTATTTTTATTTCGTCAACGATGCTTGCTTTACCAATACCAATACTCTGCCGCAGGGGAGAGCAACCAAAACTTCCCCCTGAATTTACTTCACGGTAGATCATTCTTTGAGTACCATTCTCAGTAATGGTCACTGTAATTTTTGCACCAATACTTTGTTTGTTCGATTTGGAGCCTTCTAATTTTAAGCTGATCCAGTTGTTACTGCCCTGCCCGGAATTATAAAAGAGTGCACTGTTATAAGCATCGCCAGCATAAGCTCCTCCGAGGTCCATCGCAATATCCTGTGTGCCATTATTATCAATATCAGCAAAAGAAACTCCATGGCCTTTTTGTAACTGGCCAACCTTTGCGGCATTGGTCACATCTACAAAATTCTTACCGCCGATATTTTTATACAGCCTGTTAGGTACTATTGACAGATAACTGGGATTACCTGTGCCTAAATAGATGTCGAGATAACCATCATTGTCAATATCACCAAAATTTGAACCCATAGAAAATGAAGTTTGGTTCACATCCATTGTGGATGTAACATTGGTAAAACTGCCATTCTTATTATTGAGAAATAACATTATTTTTCCTGCAGGGTCGGCAGAAGGGTTGAGCGCTTCTTTAGCTGCATAATAAGAAAGCGGCCTGTCAAATTCATAGTTGCACATAAAAATATCCAGCCAGCCATCGTTATTAAAATCGAAGAACCAGGTAGGGAAGGTGCGATACTCCGAATTGGCAAAACCAGCTTCATCAGATACCTTTTTAAATGAAAGGCCTTTTCCATTTGCACTTTCGTTGTGAAATAATATTTTTTGTCCACCCAGGGTCGATAAAAAAAGATCTGCCCAGCCGTCATTATCGTAGTCACCGGAAGTAACGCCCTTTACGTAACCTACAACATTTACTCCCAGTGAAGCAGCAATATCAGTAAAAGTTCCGTTCTTATTATTGATAAATAATTCGCAGGGCTGAGGGTGTTCTGCCGCAAAGGTTTCATTTCCTATGAACAGATCCAGCCAGCCATCGTTGTTAAAATCATTCCAGGTGCCGGTTTGTGTAGGATGTTCCGAAAAAAGGCCTGCCGCATAAGTAACATCAGTAAAAGTGCCGTCGCCATTATTGCGTATAAGTGAGTTGGGTTGTTCAAGACCAAAATTCTGGCCCTGCCATCCGCCACGCAACATAAAAATATCTATCCAGCCATCGTTGTTGTAATCAGTCTGCGTAATGTTTAATGCACCTTTAAATTTACTGATGCCCGACACGGCAGACAGATCGGTAAAAGTACCATCACCATTGTTTTTAAAATAGTGCATCGGGTCATCCAGCCCCCAGGCAGAAGAGATTATGTCCAGATTCCCATCGTTATTAAAATCATCAACGATCATTCCGCCGGAACGGTTTTTAATATCCAGTTTTAAACCTGCAGCAATATCTTTAAAAGGGGTGACATTTACTTTTGATCTTGCATCAAAGCCGGGAACTAAAAATGCAGGTGGAACTTTAGTGGGATATCCCCCTGTAAGCATGTAAGCTATATTTAACAACCAGCGGGAATCAAGATTGGTTGGGTCTTCTTTTAGCGATAACTCAAAAAGTGCAATGGCTTTTTGTGCAGGTAATTTATCCTTGTGAATACCTTTACCCTGTATAGGCATGATACAGGATTCAGCACTGTGATTGTTGATGCAATTATTTTTTTCTGCCAGGCGCATGTATGCAAGCCCCAGCATAGGTATAATAGCCTTTCTGGATTCCGGCACATCTTTTACATATGTTGCGATACGATCAAATAATATCACAGCATCCTGCTCTCTTCCAACTTCCAGTAATGCATGTGCCTTGCGAAATACCAGGTTCAGGTTTGCTGAAGGATCTTTGGTTAGTGGCAGCAACGAATCACAATATTTAATTTTAGCTTCGGAAGCAAAGCTGTTATTGGGGTTATTAAGCCCCAATCTCATGTTTTCAAGATAATCGATCATCTTTTTTTCCTGTATTGCTTCTTCAGCCTTAGTTGCCTGGGCATAAGCATTATAATTCAGCATCAGTAAAAGCAGGGAGACGAAAAAGGGGATTAAGGGCCCGGTAAATTTTTGTTTTGCAATTTTCATAAAAACAATCTATATGTATTTATAAACAAAAATAATGTATTCCTTTCAATGGCTTTAGCTGGATGAAAGGCTTGATCCTGATTTTTATTCTTAATAAGTTTAAACTTTGGTAAAGTTTTTGATTGCAATGAGCAAAATCATCCAACATGAATAAGGCAGTGTTTATATTAATAGCTTTCCTGGCAGTAATTTTTGTAACAGGCTGCAGTAAAAAAAGCCATCCCGAAACCACTGTAGCTGCTCCTGCAAAACCTGTAAAGAAGGCCACCGTTAAAACTGCTGTACCTAAGGTGATAACTGTTAATGATAAGGTAGCTAAAAGGAGTGTGGATGGCAGGTATTATTACGACCTGGAAGGCCATCGCTACTGGCGCAATAACCGGGATGGAAAATATTATTTATTTAACAAGTCGATGTTTGATAACCCGGATTTTAAAAGCCCCGGTAATTAGTATTCTTTACGCCAACAGGTTTTGTTTTACTTCAGTTATTTTTTGCTGGATCTCTGCAATACTTTTTTCCACTTCGCTGATACGGCCGGGCAGGTCTTCAATATTTTTCTTGGCATCAGTTATCTTTTCTTCCATGTCCTTTATATCAGTTTCCACTTCTTCGATCTTGCTGTATTTTCCTTTTATCCATTCTGAGAGTTTTTCCCTGTACTTGCTGTCACTTGTCATCGCATATTTATCTTCCAGTTCATTCAGCTGCGTATTTATCTGTTGTATATAATCCTGCTGGTTTATGATCCTTTTTTCAAGCCTTTCCCAAAATGCATTCTGCTTTTCATACACAACCGCCAGTTTCTCTTTAAAAGCGTATTGCTTTGCCAGCCTGTCTTCCAGCCGGTCTAAAAATTCCTTTTGCTTCTGTTCCCATTCTGCATGTTTTTGTTCACGCTGTTTTTGTCTTTCTTCCCATTCTTCTCTTTTCTGTTGCAGTCCTTCTTTATGAATAGTCCAGGCTTTGTCAAGTTCTTCCTGCACTTCATCAATGGCTGCAAATATCCTTTGCTTATCCTCTCTTGTTATACCATCCCTGTTTTCGATCACAAATTTTCGCAAGTCTCTCAATCCCTCTGATTTTATTTTCAAAGCATTTTGAGATTTACTTTCTTCTTTGTCAATGCTTATCTGCTGCGGTTCATTCGTATTTGAAAGTGCAGCGATCATACCAGGAATATCAGCAAGATTTTCTGCTGCCGAATCAGGATGACATGCCCTGATGGCATATAATACCGCTTGTGTTAGTGAGGAAGATTGTTCAGTAAGTTTTGTTCTTTCTTCACGAAGCTGGCTGTAAAAAACATCTTCTTTAAGCCTTACAACCTCACGGTATTCTTTGAACCTGTCCCAGGCAGTGGTTCTGCGTTCTTTGTTAGGCCAGTTACTCTGCCTGATGAATTCACCTGTTTCGAAGACCTGTTTTTTCAGCGTTTCAAGATCGTCTTTTGTAAATACTTTATCGTTTGTTTCATTACCGATTAACTCTTTTATTGCGGCGATCTTAGCTTCAGCTTCTTTAGCAAATTCTTCACCCTGTTTATCCAATACAGTTTGTCTTTCTTTCAGGGTATCAAGCAACAATTGCAGGGTTGCCCATTTTTCCTGGCGCTCCTGGCTGGTGGCAAAACTGGTAAGTTTAAAATTCTCGAAAAGTTCTTTACGCATGGTTGACAAAACTCTTGAGTCAAGCGAAGCAATATTACCGGTATTTAATTGTTCCTGAATTTTTTCGATCGTGTTCTGCAATTCTATGATTGTCATATTTCAAATATTGTGCAATGCATTTTTCAGGTGGCAAATTTACGAAACAGCTTCAATTTCGGCTTTTATAAAATAAATATTTAACCGCTTGTAATATTGCAAGCCTATAGTATATTAGCAAGCATGAAGTATAAAATTTTATTGGCTGCATTTTTTGTTGTGTTTTGTATTGCTGCAACAGCACAACAGAATTATTTAATAACCGGTACTTATACTACAGGCAAAAGTGAAGGCATTTATGTTTACCAGTTCAACAGCTACGATGGGTCTGTTAAGGCTGTCAGTTCAGTGAAAATTTCCAATCCGTCTTTTGTTGCAGTTTCAGCAGATGAAAAATATATTTATTCGGTAGAAGAAAATGCAGCCGATAAAGGGAAGGGCGGATACATAACCGCTTTTTCATTCGATAGAAAAATAGGTACACTTTCTTTTTTAAACCGGCAGCCTTCAGGTGGCGATCATCCCTGTTATGTCAGCGTTGATAAAACCGGGCGTTGGGTAGCAGCCGGTAATTATACCAGCGGAAATTTGTCCATTCTTCCCGTACAGGCAGATGGAAGCCTTGGCGCAGTAACGACGATTATAAAACATGAAGGTTCGGGGCCACACAAAGTCAGACAAGCTTCTCCTCATGTACACGGCACATTTTTTTCACAGGATAACAGCACTTTGTTTGTTCCGGATCTGGGGATCGATAAAGTAATGATCTATGCATTTGATGAGACCACCGGAAAGATTAAGCCAGCGAAAATAAATCCATTTATAGCATCCAAAAAAGCCGGTGGTGCAGGGCCAAGACATATGGCTTTTCATCCCTCAGATAAATATGTTTATATATTGGAAGAATTAGGCGGCGCTGTTGCAGTTTTTAAATATAAAAATGGGAAAATAAAAAGAAACACACAAAGTGTTAGCACTATGCCTATAGGTGATACCAGTTTTGCCGGTAGTGCTGATATTCATGTATCGCCTGATGGAAAATTCCTGTATGCTTCCAACAGGGGAGAATCGAATACCATTGCAATTTTCAGTATCAACCAAAGGAATGGTAAACTTGCTCTTGCCGGCCACCAATCAACTTTAGGCAAAACTCCCCGTAATTTTAATTTTGATCCTACAGGTAATTTTTTGCTGGTAGCCAATCAAAACAGCGATGCTATTGTAATATTTAAAGTAGATAAGCAAACCGGCCTGCTTACCGATACCGGCAATAGGGTCGATGTAGGAAAACCTGTTTGCCTTAAATGGATCTCCATGCAATAAGAATCTATTTTTAAATCAATAGAGTGTCAGGCTGAGCTTGTCGAAGCCGGTATATTTTGTTTTTAACCCGCCTTCGACATGCTCAGTCTGACAGCATTTCAAAATGAGATATCCTTAAGCAATCTGCCTTGCCATAAATCTCGTTAGTTTTACAACCTTATTACTGACACATTAATCAATTAAAATGCAAAGGAGGTTTTTCTCTGGCCTGTTTATTTTATTGCTTCCTTTCCTGTCATTTGCCCAAACTTCCGGCATTGCCGGAACCATTTATGATGCCGTTACTAAAGCGCCACTTGCTTTTGTAAGTGTTACACTTAAAGGAACCAATACCGGAACTGTAACAGATATAGACGGGCATTTTGCCCTTGATAAATTACCGGCTAATGCAATTTTGCTGATCAGTTATATTGGTTATAAGAATAAGGAATACCGGCTGGAGAAAAACGTAGCCCCTGCTTCTATTTTTATAGAACCTGCAGACGGCCAGTTGGAGAGTGTAATCGTTTCAACCAATGAAAACCCGGCACACCGCATTATTAAATTGTTACAGCGTAATAAAAAAAGGAACGATCCCGAACAGCAACCATCTTTTAAATACAATGCCTATACTATTGCAGCTTTGGCCACAGGCGACCGTTTCTGGAACATGAACAGAAGCGACAGCAATAAACAAAAGAACCCGGTTCCGCAAATGCAGCAAATGGATAAGCAGATGGATAAACTGGTAAAGACATCAAAGGACACTAATAGCCTGGGAAGTAAACTTGGTAAGAGGTTTAAAGAAAATTACCTGATGCTTACTGAATCATATACAGAACGCATTTATAAATTTCCGGGGCAGACAAAAGAAACGGTGCTGGCAACAAAATTTTCGGGGTTAAAGAATGCAACTTTCGGTGTAACCACATCTGACTTTCAGCCTTTTGGGTTTTATAAAGATTACCTGGTGATGAATAATGTGAGTTTTGTAAGCCCGGTGATAGAAGGCAGCATCAACATGTATAAATTCAGGCTGAAGGAAAGGATACCTCATGAAAATGATACAACCTATATCATCAGCTTTGAGCCAAGGGCAGGCAAAAATTTCAAAGGCCTGAAAGGGTTGATCTATATTAATTCGGACGGTTATGCCATTGAAAATATCATTGCATCTCCTGCAGATGAAAAGGGCATGATCTTCACCTTCAGGTTGCAACAAAAATATGAGCGAACAAATGGAAAATGGTTTCCTGCACAATTGAACAGTACGCTTTCGCAAAAAGACCTGCGTACCGATTCAGTTTTGATTTTCTGGGATTGCCGCAGCTATATTACCAATGTTGATTTTGGCAAAACATTTACCAAGGCAGATTTTTCGGATGTAAAACTCGAGTATCATCCGCAGGCAGGTAAACGTGCCGATACAACCTGGCGCCGGATGCGTACAGATTCCCTGAATGAAAAAGGTATAATAACCTATGAAACCTACGAAATGCTGCCGGCAAAGTATAAGAACATGATCGAAAAAGTGAACAAGGTTTTTCAGATACTATCGCTTGAAGGCATTCCGGTTGGTAAGGTTGATATCCCATTTAAATACATCATTTCCGGCATCAACAAATATGAAAGCTTCAGGATAGGCACCGGTTTGCAGACCAACCCATTATTCAGCAAATGGTTTTCTGTAGGAGGTTTTGCAGGTTATGGTTTGCGTGACAAGGCTTTTAAATATGGTGGCAACGTACAGTTCAATATTCAGCAAAGAACAAATACAGTTTTAAGATTTGATTACAGCCGCGATATTGCAGAGCCGGGAAATGTAGATCATTTTGTCCGCAACGGTTCTGTTTTTTCGAACCAGAGCCTGCGTAATTTTCAACGATCACGTTTTGATAGTGTTGAACAGTTTAAAATTAATTTCAGCACAAAGATCCGCCCGTCAATACAATCAGATATCTGGTTACTGAATGAACTCCGGAATCCTGCTGAATATGAATATGAATTTACAAATGCCGGTGAAAATTTCCGCAGTTTTAGAAATACAGAACTGGGCATTGGTTTCAGGCTTACCCGTGGCGAAAGTTTTACCCGTATGGGCAGGTCTAAACTTCGCACTAAACCGGCAACAACAGAACTCCTGGTACAATTATCAAAAGGCTTAAATAATGTGCTGAATGGCGAACTGGATTATACAAAAGCAGCTGTCCGTTTCAATCATAGTTTTAAATTTAAACGGTTGGGTAAGTTATCTTTTCGTTTGGAAGCCGGACAGGTTTGGGGCGATGTGCCTTACTCATACCTTTTCAATGCAAGGGCAACAAAAGCCGGAAAGCTGAGTGTGTATGTGCCTGACCATTTTCAAACTGTTGGCTTGTATGAATTTGCTTCCAGCCGTACTGCGAGTTTATTCCTGGAACATAATTTTGGAAACCTGCTGTTTAAACCAACAAATATTTCAATAAGGCCCGAAATATTTGTTGTGCAAAATATCAGTTACGGAAGCCTGGGTAATGCCGCTGCTCATAAACTACTTGCTTTTAAAACACCTGAAAAAGGCCTTTTTGAATCAGGGATCATGATCAAGAATATTTACCGCCGCAGCCTTTATTCACTTGTTTATATTGGAATTGGGGGCGGTGTTTTTTACCGTTACGGATATTATGCGCTACCTAAAAATGCCGATAACTGGGCATTTAAATGGGGTTTTAGCATTTCTTTCTAAAATACCCGCCAATGGGTATTGAAAAAGTAACAAGGCTTCATTACTTTTATGAAAAATAATTTTATGAAAAGTGTATGCAAACTTTTTTTTATAACTGCTCTTTATTTAACTATTGCAGCGGTTTCATTTGCACAAACAACGGCTACCGAATGGTATAACAAGGGTAAACAATTGTATGATGATGAAAAATACATGGAAGCAGCAGTGGCTTTCGATAAAGCCAGCCAGCTTGATCCCAAAAAAGAAGATGCTTTTTACAAAGCAGGTTGGTGCTACAACGACCTCGCCAGGTATGATAATGCCATTGACCGCTTAAATAAAACCGTTGCACTAAATAAGAACAATCATCTTGCATGGCAGGAACTTGGCTATGCTTATAAAAAAACATCTAAGAATGAACTTGCGCTCAGTTGCCTTAAAAAAGCAGTTGAAATAAAACCAACTTACGCACTGGCTTATAAACAAATGGGAGATGTATACCAGAACCTGGATAAGGATGATGATGCAATCATAGCGTACAAAAAATGTTTTGAGAATGATGACGAGAATGATGATGCCTGCTACAACCTGGGATACATTTATAATGGCAAGGCCGAATATTATAGTGCACTCGACTGGCTGACTAAAGCAAATAATTTAAAAGAAGGTGTTGATGTTTACAACGAGATCGGGTTTGCTAATTACAAACTGAAGAAGAATGATGATGCCATCAATGCATATCAAAGCGCTCTTAAAATAAATAGTAAAAACGGCACTGCTTATAAAGGTATAGGAGATGTATACCGCCTTAATTACAGCCCGGCCAGGGTTGATGATGCGATAAGCAGTTATTTAAAAGCTATTGAAAACAATCCAAAAAGCTCAGGATCACATTATGGGCTTGGCTGGTGTTATAATGAAAAGAGCAGGTACGAGGATGCAATACCAATGCTGCGTAAATCGATGGAACTTGATAAAACACTGGGAGCGGCATATACAGAGCTTGGCTATGCATATTATATGACCGGCAAGTATACTGACGGGCTTTCAACATTAAAGCAGGGGCTTGTGCAAAATAGCAAAAGCACTTTGTGCCGTTACTACAGCGGGCTTATCTATGTAAAACAAAAAGATATAGCCAATGCTACCATCATGTACAATGAGTTAAAGCCGCTGGATGCAAAACTTGCAGAAAAACTGATGACGAAAATAGATGCAATGTAATAACGATAAATTCATTTCATCTCAAACAAAAATATATTGCGTTTTACTTTCCTGCTTTTATGCATAATTTTCAACAGCGGTCAACTTCAGGCTCAAAAAGATTCTGTTGATAAGATCTTTGCATTTAAAATTACCGGTTACATAAATGCACTTACAGATTCATCAAAACTTGTACAGGTAATAAAACCAGCTTTTTTTCCGGGTACTATCAGGGATAAGCAGCTGGGCGTACTTTATCATTGTTATAAAACCGGTGAAGCCCTTGATACAGCTATGATAGGATGGGGCAGGTGCAATCTTATTAAAGGGGAGTATTATTATTTTGGCATACGGTTAAAAAAACAACAACAGCCATCCGAAGGAGATCTTCTCTATTCAAACATTAAGATACCTTACGTGTATGATGGTTTGTTGCTGAATGTGATGAAACACGCTATCAGTTTTACAAATGTTTATGCTGTAGATTTTCTGAACAGCAATACAATTTTTACCAATACTAAAAATGATGAACTTATTATGTTGGACTCGATGGTGAGTGATATCCGTTTTACCGGCAGCGCCATGCTGAAGCAAATGCCTGAACAGGACAGGGTTGTTAATGGTGGGATATACGATGGTAAAAAACTGTTTGATGCGATGCAGGCAGTAAAAAGAAACGAACTTGAATTGTTCTTAAAATATATAACAGCCAGGCCTAAAAATTATGCAGGCAACAGCTGGAAAATTTCAGAAATATTTGCCACCTGGATGAATAGCGCTACACCAACAGTTGTTGAGAACTGAGACCCTGCTTAACCTGTTACAAGTACACCGTAATTGCCGGTGCTTTTTTGTATAGCGGTATAGGTGATCGACTTTACCTTTTTTTGTTTTGGTGAAAATGGTGTACTAAAAAGTGAATTACCGGTCTGAGTTGTATTATAGGTCAGGAGATATTCTGTATTGCCTCCCGAACTGTCAAGTACATTTGCATAAACAAGAAAATCATTTGCAGGCCATAAAGAAGCCGGGGGACCGGCCGTAACAGGGCAACCACACATCATCTTTACAAATACTGAAGCCGTTTTGGGTATATTGGAAGCCGACAGGTACAGGCCCGGTACAGGCAGCACAATTTTATACTCTGGCTGCTCAGAATTTAATAATACCGATTGACTGAGCAGGAATGGCTTGCCCGATGTGGTTGGCACACTTACAGATAATTCTGCAAATTCAGGAGCTATTGGAAGTCTGATATTTGTCCTGCCTGCAATGGTTGTAAAATCAGCCGATAAAAAATTTACAGTGGCAACCTGTGCCGCAGGCATTGGTTGCGGAACAGTAATGATCGGTAAAAAAGAACTGGCACCTTCGGTAAAGTTTGGTGAAACATTTCCGTCATCAGTAAAATAAGGTGTTACGGTGTACGGTATTTTTATTTTACCACCGGAATATTTTAAACTAATTGAAATGCCTGCAGGATCGTGTGCATTGGCACCCAGGAAATGCCCGCCAACGGCTTGTAAATAAATAGTGATGTTTGCAGTCAAAGCCATGCTTTAAAATTTTGAATAGTTGTATAAGTAGTTAATATAAAACCCGCTGGCAGTGTTAAACATGTATTAACTCCACCAGCGGGTTATGTAATTATTTCCTGTTGCTTAAAAATAATTTAACTGTGCGGTAGGCCCTGCCTTGTTCTCCCTCCAGTACCTTCTCATCATTGGCATCAATACCGATGACCATTCTTTTGTCTGCCAGTTTTTCATAAGCAGGCAATGCTAAAAAGTTTGATTCATCCATCAGTTTATTAATAAGCAGGGGGACGATCTCTTTTCCCATGGCTGTTAATTCCCTGAACTCTCCCGAAGCTGCCCTTGCATACGGATCTGATGAGGAAGAAAGGCTTCCTTTATGCCAGCTGGCTTTCCATGTTCTGAACTTTTTTTCAAAATCAGCTGCCCTTGCAGCCGGAATAGCTCTGGTCAGCTCTTTAATAATAGCAACTTCTTCTTTGGTGAAAACTCTTTTTACTTTCATATACTCTATAAGATATTTTGGCAATTTTATTGGGCCAATTACAATTCTTTTCCAGGCATAATAAGCAATTACATGGCCATATACCGGGCCGTTCAGTTCATTCAGGCAATGCTGAATGCGTGCCCAGCTTCCGCATTTGGATTCCCAGCAGGGGCCATGTGTAGGGCCGGATATACACCCATGCGTCATATTATTATCTGCATGTCCCCAGGCAGCTACATGCCCCTTTGTTTTTCTTTGCAATCCGAACTGGTTATAAAAACTATCGAAATTTGCAAGGGTGCTTCCCGGCCAATGCCAGAAATTGGTTACACCAACCGTCCATGATATACAATTATATACACCACTTGGTTCATCTGTAACGATGGTGAAATCTACATCTAATAAAGGAAAATCATTGTGAAAGTTGATCTTTTCTGTCGGGGTGAGTTTTCTTGGAAGTGCCATATTGTTGTTTTTTGTATAAAAGTAATATGTACAAATTTTAAATGCAATACCCTATTAGTGGTATACATCATTATGGTTTTGTTAAGTCTTTATAAAGGCTTAAAATTTTTATCCCATCCACCCCATACCTTTGTTGTGTTACCGCAACAGGCTAAAACAACTAACATGCGCAGGATCTTCATCTTTATTTTCTCTTTTTCTTTTTGTGTAACCCTCCATGCACAGGACACTATTCAACAAATTGTTCCCAACAGAAAAAATACAGCCACACAAATCAGTAAGCCTTATGTAATTCTTATTTCAGCCGATGGATTCAGGTATGATTATGCTGAAATGTATCATGCAGAAAATCTTTTAAAGCTCCGCAGTAGTGGTGTGCAGGCAGAGAGTATGATACCTTCTTTCCCCAGTGTTACCTTTCCCAACCATTATACCATTGTTACCGGTTTGTACCCTTCTCATCATGGGATAGTGTATAACCAGTTTTATGACCGCAGCCGCAACGACACTTATAGTATTGGCAACCGCAGAACTGTAGAAGACGGAACCTGGTACGGTGGTACACCTTTATGGGTATTGGCAGAGCAGCAGGGTATGCTCAGTGCATCTTATTATTTTGTCGGCTCAGAAGCTGCCATCAAAGAAACCTATCCTACTTACTGGTACCGGTTTGGTGATAAGACCGATATCAATTACCGCATTGATAAAGTGGTTGACTGGTTAAAACTTCCTGAAGATATCCGTCCGCATTTCATTACCTTTTATATCAGTAATACAGATCATGCCGGGCATATGTTTGGCCCCGAAACCCCTCAAACAGAAGAAGCTGTTCAGTTTGTAGATAAAGCAATCGGTAGCATGGTGGAGAAAGTAAGTGCACTTGGTTTACCTGTAAATTATATTTTCCTTGCTGATCATGGTATGGCTGCGGTTGATACCGTTACCCGGATAAACATTGCAACCATGATAGATACTTCACGCTTTATCATGCGAGGGGGCGGCACCAGCCTGCACCTGTATGCAAAAGATACTGCCGATATACATCCAACTTATGAATCGCTTAAAAAGAAAGAACAATTTTTTACTGCATACCTGCGTGAAGGTATCCCTGCCAAATGGCATTACACAAAAGCCGATGACCGCTTCAACCGCATTGGCGATATTTTTATTGTGCCGGAGTATCCAAAAGTGTTAAGCAGCTATACTAACCGCATAAGCCCCGGTGCACATGGCTTTGATCCGGCAATAAAAAAAATGCATGCAACTTTTTATGCCTGGGGGCCGCAGATAGAAACCGGCAAAACAATTCCTTCTTTTGGGAATATTCATGTGTACCCTTTGGTATGTAAACTGTTAGGACTTACCTATACTGAACAGATCGACGGCGATCCAAAAGTGCTGGAAAAAATGATCCGAAAAAATTAATAAAATAGAAGCGCCCTTTTATATGAACGGAAAATAAGTACGGCATTTAAAATCTACTTTTAGCAAAGTATTTACTTAAACTGCTGTTATGAAAAGATCTATTGCCTGTACAGGCTTTTCCTTTTGTTTATTGTTATTGATGTTTACTTATGTGCCTGCCAATGCACAAATGATGCGGTTGCCCGATGGCAATACAAATTACAAATGTAAAACAGGCAGGCAACTGGCTGCAACCAGTATTGAAATTACCTGGAACGCTCCGGGCGTAAAAGGCCGTGAAGGAAAGATATGGGGAACTGATGTTGCTCCTTATGGCTTTACTGTACTGGGTTTCGGCTCCAACACAGCTTCGCCATGGCGGGCCGGTGCAGATGAGTGTACCAACATTTCTTTTTCAACAGATGTAATGATCAATGGTAAACCACTTGCTGCCGGTAAGTATGCATTTTTTATAGCATTGTATCCGGATTCATGTGTGCTCATTTTTAATAAAAACGTCAACGAATGGGGCAGTTATTTTTATAAGAGCGAAATGGATGTGCTGAGGGTAACCACCTGGCAGCAAAAAGATGCAAAGGAAAGTATAGAAAGGCTTGAATATAATTTTTCAAAACAAACCAACAACTCGGTTGAAGTAAGCCTTGACTGGGAGCGCTGGCGCATTCCTTTTAAAGTTGAAGTGGATGTTACAGCTACTACGCTGGCTTATATACGTTCACAGATGAGTGGCGCAGCAGGGTTCGATCCACCAAGCCTGCAATCGGCAGCAACATGGAGTTTACAGAACAATGTAAATACCGAAGAAGCACTCGGTTGGATAAATGCAGCTGTTGACCCTAACCTGGGAGGCGTGAATTCTTTTAACACCTTATCCGTAAAAGCAGGGTTGCTGAATAAACTGAATAAAAAAGAAGAAGCTGATAAGATGATGAAAGCAGCACTTGATAAAGCCACGGTTACTGAATTGCATAATTATGGGCGCCAGTTGCTGGGCGAAAAGAAAGTGAAAGAAGCCCTGGAAATATTTGAAATGAACTATAAAAAATTCAATGGGGCATGGCCAACCAGTGCGGGTTTAATGCGTGGCTACTCTGCACAGGGCGATCTTAAAAAAGCGCTTGAATATGCCAACAAAGCAGTTGCCGATGCGCCAAGCCCCGAAGTAAAAAAGATAATGGCAGCGGCGGTGGAAACATTGTCGAAAGGGAAGGCTTTGTAAGGATCTATAAAATCCCGATATTATTTATACTGTCAGTCTGAGCTTGTCGAAGACGGTATGGATCTAAGTAACCCACCTTCGACAAGTTCCCCGAAATTATCGGGACAGGCAGGCTGACAGCTTTTTAACTAATGCAGTACCACTTATACTGACTTTCTTATTTTTATAACAACAGCTTTTGAAACCGGCGTATTGCTTTTTTCAGCTACACTGGTGATTGGTACCAGTACATTTGTTTCGGGAAAGTATGTGGCCGTGCAGCCTTTTGGAATGGGGTAGGGCACTATAATGAATTGATGAGCCACTCTTTCTATTCCATCATCAGCATTTAAAAGGTCAACAATATCTCCCTGCTTTAATTGCCTGTCATTCATATCAGCCTGGTTCATCATGATCACTCTTCTTTCGTTGTAAATGCCACGGTAGCGGTCATCCAGGCCATAAATAGTTGTATTGAACTGATCGTGGCTGCGGATGGTCATCATGAGCAATTCATCCGGATCTAAAAGGGAAGGAGAAATCGTAGCAATATTGAACTGTGCTTTTTTTGTAGCTGTATCAAAACTTCCATCACGGTTGCAGTTTGGCAAATAAAAACCACCTGGCTTTCTTACACGTTCATTATAATTCTCAAAACCCGGGATTGTTTTTTCTATATCCGTTCGTATATGATCGTAATGCTGTAAATATTTATCCCAGTTTATTTTACTGTTGGACAGTGTTGCTTTGGCAAGCCTGCAAACAATGACTGGTTCACTCAGCAAATGATCACTGATCGGTTTTAATATCCCTTTTGATTGTTGAACGACTCCCATGGAGTTTTCGCAGCTAACAAATTGCAGTTCATTATTCACAAGATCTTTATCACTACGGCCCAGGCAGGGTAGTATCAATGCCTCACGGCCATGTACCAGGTGGCTCCGGTTCAATTTGGTGCTCACGTGTACGGTAAGGCTGCATTTACGCAATGCTTCGGCAGTAAAACCTGTATCCGGCGTAGCCGATAAAAAATTACCGCCCATGGCAATAAAAACGCTTGCCTTTTCTTCATGCATAGCTTTTATACAATCCACCACATCGTAACCATGTTTTTGTGGTGGCTGAAAATTAAAATTATGTTGCAGCGAATCCAGGAAACGCTGAGATGGCTTTTCATAAATGCCCATGGTACGGTCGCCCTGTACATTGCTGTGCCCACGTACGGGACAGGTGCCTGCACCCGGTTTGCCAATACTTCCTTTCAACAACAACAGGTTTACGATTTCCTTAATGGTATCAACAGCATTCCTGTGTTGCGTTAATCCCATTGCCCAGCAGGCAATGATCTTTGTCTTATCTTTTAAGATATCCGCAGCCTGTTTTATATCAACCAGGTCAATACCCGATGCTGCAACCAATTCCTGCAGGTTTTGTTTTTTCAGGTGATTGATAAGATCATTAAATCCAGCTGTATTGTTCTCAATGAACTGGTTATCGAATACTTTACCCGGCGCCATTTTTTCTTCATGAAGTAATAATAACTCTATGGCCTGCAGTAAAGCCATATCGCCGTTTATTTTTACAGGCAGAAAAAGATCTGTGAGTGCGCTGTCAATCCCTAAAATGCCTTTTATTTTTTGTGGATTGTTAAAGCCCATCAACCCAGCCTCAGGTAGGGGATTAATGGAAATGATGACAGCCCCATTTGCCTTTGCTTTTTGCAAAGCAGTCAACATGCGTGGATGATTGGTGCCAGGGTTTTGTCCCAGTATCATGATCACTTCTGCTTCATAAAAATCTTCCAGTTTTACAGAACCCTTACCAATTCCAAGCGATTCGCCTAATGCAACACCACTGCTTTCATGGCACATATTGCTACAGTCGGGTAAATTGTTGGTGCCGTATTCCCTTACAAAAAGCTGGTATAAAAAAGCAGCTTCATTACTGGTGCGGCCCGATGTATAAAAGACCGCTTCATCTGGTGAAGACAAAGCATTTAAAGAAGTTCCGATCTTATTAAAAGCATCATCCCAACTGATGGGCTGGTAATGTGTTGCCCCTTCGGGGAGATACATGGGCTCTGCAATACGTCCCTTTCTCCCAATTTCAAAATCAGATAATCCTGCAAGATCAGCTACTGCATTGGCTGCAAAGAACTCAGCACCAATCGCTTTTGCAGTAGCTTCATCAGCTATGGCTTTGGCGCCGTTCTCACAGTATTCAGCAACACCACTGCGTTCATCATCAGGGTCGGGCCAGGCGCAGCTGGGACAATCAAATCCATCTTTTGTGTTGAGTTTGTTGAGTGCCTTTAATCCACGAATGATACCTGCTTCGCCAAAAACATGCTGCATGCTTTTAATAACAGCAGGAATACCAGCTGCCACTTTTTTTACAGGGCCAAGCGTTAACCCTGTAAACTTCTTAGGATTCTCTGACGATGGGATATTTTTTTCTTCTTTACTCAAAACGCATCTTTTTCAAGTAAAAGATACGAATATTATATGCTTCAAAAAAGCATACATACATAAGTATATTTATTATTGAACCACATAGAAGCATAGGAACATAAGAGAAAACATAGATCTATGTGATTTTCTATTGTTTATTATATGTCTATGTGGTTCAAGCTAAACACTACTAAAAGATCCCGAGGGTTACCTTTTCCCAAAAAACGTATTAAAAGTAGCGACTGTTGTTTCAACATCGCTTTTTCCTTGACGATTTATTTTGCTATCTGACCTGGTAATTATTACCGGGATATTTATTTTTTTATTAACCAAACATATATAAAAATGATACAGAAAACCTATTTTAAAACAAAAGATTATTGCAAGGTTAAATTCAGTTTTGCGCCTGAAAATGCTGAAACTGTAGAGGTATTAGGACTTAACAGTGATTGGGAGAATGGCATCATTCTTACCAAAAAGAAAGATGGTACTTTTTCTGCAGATGTTTCTTTACCAAAGGATTCGAAGCATGAGTTTAAATATCTAGTGAATAAAACAGAGTGGGTGAATGATGATGCTGCAGACAGCGAACTGGCAAATGAATACGGTGGTACCAACAGTGTGGTTGTGATATAATAATACCGGGTTAAAGTTCCTGCATCAGAAGTCCTGCACTTTTGATGCAGGGCTCTTATACTCAACAGGTCTTATTTGGGTTCTCGTAATTGTCACTCTGGTCTTCGTTAGTATCATCCAGGCAGATAAAATCTTTTTCCAGCAAAAGGTATAATGATCTGTTACCTGCAAGAGGAATATTGGCATCAAACCCAACAATATTATTTGCAGGCCAGTCTTTTGTAAGCGAAGCCGGAACAAACATCGTCATTTTGTTTTCCTCCAATGCTGCTGTTAGTGTATTGCCTTCATCAACCCTTTGCAATGCATACACAAACCTGTTGTTGCCAAACCAGGTTTCTTCTTCCAGGTAACCGGTTTCAGCAATTGTGTTCACTTCGGTTTTGGTGAGCCGTATCCTTAAAGAGTTTCCTTTGATGCGTAGTTTCATTATTTTACCTCACCCTCGTTCCCTCTCCTCAAGGAGAGGGAACGAGGGCATTTGTTTTATTGTTAACTTTTGTTCTTACAATTCATCATTTTAGCTTTCTCTGCATTTAACATACTCAGTCAGCACCTAAATAACAAAGTGACCGAGTTAAATTTAAATGCCTCTCACCTATGAGGTCTGGTTCCCTCTCCTAAAGGAGAGGGTTAGGGTGAGGTCCTTATTCTTTCTTTACCGGAGTAAATATTAAACCGGTCATTCCTTAAAAAACCGACCAGGGTAATACCATTATCTTTTGCCATTTCTACGGCCAGGCTTGACGGGGCGCCAACAGCAGCAATCACTTTGATCCCAGCCATCACTGCTTTTTGAACCAGCTCAAAACTTGCACGTCCACTTAAAAACAGCAGGCAGTTATTCAAAGGCAGTTCACTATTCAGCAATGCAGCGCCGATAATTTTATCCAATGCATTGTGCCTGCCCACATCTTCTCTCAACATCAGGCATTTACCGTTAATATCAAATAAGGCACTGGCATGAATGCCACCCGTATCTTCAAATACTTTCTGTTCTGCCTTTATGCTATCCTGCAACTGGTAAAGGATACTTGCATCAATATGGATATCGTCTTTTACTTCAGTAAACGATGAAACCGTATTAATGGCATCAATACTGGCCTTACCGCAAACACCACAACTGGACGTGGTGTAAAAATTCCTGGCCGCATTGCCAAGTATAGGTATAGTGCCTTCTTTCAAAATTAACTGCACCATATTTTCATCAGCATGCGATCGGTTTATTTCACTGATCGTTTCAGCGCTTTTAATGATTCCTTCTGTAAATAAAAAACCTGTAGCCAGTTCCTCATCATTTCCAGGTGTACGCATGGTCACCGCAATATCCTTCAATATTTTGCCCGTAGCTGTGCTGTATTCAAGTTGAATTTGCAAAGGTTCTTCTACAGCAACTTTGTCTGTGGTTTCATTTATTGCTCCATTATTGATCTTGTGTATTTGTATGTCATCTGCCTGCTTGCTCTTCATACTTAAAATTACTAAAGAATGCCGGGAATTGAACCACATAGTGACATAGAAACATAGAGTTACATATAGATCACCTATGTGGTTTTCTACTGTTTTCTATCTTCCTATGTGTTTCAAAGCTTCCAAAAGATCCTCATTGGTGTCAATGCTCTTTATTGTATCAGTATTAACTGGCAGATACTTTGTTGCATTAGAATCCTTAAGAAAATATTGCAATGAAAATTGTTTTTCAGTAAACATTATTTTCAGTTTGTCAAAATAAGAATAAGGATACCATGCCAGCATCGGTTCATAAACATCATCGGCTTCATTATAAAATGCAACAGGAGTATCTTTACAATGAGTAGAAAACAGTTCCAATTCACCAGCTGTTAAAAAAGGATAATCACAACCGATCAGTAATAAATTCTTTCCGGGACATTGTGTAAATGCTGTCAGCAAAGCCACCATAGGGCCAATATCGCTGTACAAAGGATCGTCTTTAATAAAATTATAATCTTCGGTAATACTCTTTGCCTGTGCTGCATTGCAGGATATGAAAACCTTTTCACAAAAGGGGAGTAGCATATCATACACATGATAGCGCTGTGGCTTATCATAATACTGCAGCATACTTTTATCAGTACCCATGCGGCTGCTTTGTCCGCCACAAACTACCAGTCCGTATGTATCACCTATCATATATTTTTTATAGATTGAACTTTCACCACTAACGATCTATAACCTGGTGAAACTGTCGTATAATATCCTGTAAGTATCCCCGGTCTTTTTCCAGATCAAAATAAAACGCACATTTGATTTCATGCCGGAAGCAGATGAAAGGTAAGACCTTCCCCGCTGGATAATGACCTGGCCATGATCTTCAATTTTGTCTGTCTCCAGTTTCCAGCTGGCCGACTTATCCTGTAAAGCTCCCCAATAATTATCAATGCCCGCTCTGCCGGTAATATTCATTCCGCCACCCATGATGAGGGCACTGTCCAAATAATAGGCCGAAACTTTCATCATTTTATTGGCATTGAATTCCGCTTCCATTTCTTTTACGAGGGTATTTATTTTATCAGCTGCACTTGTTTGGGCATGGCTGGTAATGCCGCTTATAAACAGGGCGAACATAAGCATTGTTTTTTTCATGGTGTTTGTTTTGGACAAATCTAATGGCATTAAGAGTGACATCGGGTTAAGTAAGGTTAATTATAGTTAAAAGTAAATTCTTATTCTACTTTTTTGCCTTGATGCAAAAAAGTAACAAAAAAAATCAGGGCAAAACGAATGCTCCGCCGTTTTGCCGGCCATCGCCACTGGACCAGTATACTTTTTTCTTCAACCAACACACTGCCCATACCACTTTGTAAAAGCTTTTATTTATATCAACGGGTTCAATTATCATTACTGTGGCAGCTTAAGTTTATCTACGGGCAAAATAGAAAAATACCGTAGTCGCAGTTATCACAAGAAAGATATTGTGTGGGTATCCTTTAAATAAACAACTGCTTTTCTATCAGGTTAAGCGACTGCACCAAAGAGTAGCGATCAAATGCACAAACCACAGTAGTACAACAGCCGAACATAGCTGCTTCCGACAAACGGGCCGTAATCGTTTGTCGGCGCCCTTTTTTGGTTACTTTTTTGGGCGAGCAAAAAAGTACATAAAAATAAAAACTGCCTTTTCTGATTTTACTGCCATTTATAAATATCTTCTCTTACTTTTTTTCTTGATAAAAAAAGTAAGCAAAAAAATCAAGGCAAACCCAAAGCCTCCGGCTGTTTTGCCCGCCAGCGCCACGTGACCAGTATGCGTTTTCTAAAACCGTCACACAATACAAACCGCTGCTCAGGCATCTTTCTACAATAGCAGCCATTCGATATTCATTAGTGTGCCAGCTTAAATATCGGCCAAAGCAAAATAGAAAAATATCGTAGTCGCAGTTATCACAAGAAAGATATTGTGTGGGTATCCTTTAAATAAACATCTGCTTTTCTTCTGGGCTAAGCAACTGCACCTAAGAGTAGAATTACCAATGCCGAAGCTACAGTAGTAATGAAGCTTAATCAGGGAACCATCCCACAATCGGGATGTAATCGATTGTGGGTGCCCTCCTGAGCGGAGCCGAAGGATTTGGTTACTTTTTTGGGCAAGCAAAAAAGTACATAAAAAATGAAAGCTGTTATTTTTCATTTAACCGCCATTTTCAAATATGTTCTTCTATTTGGTTGACTAAAAATTACCAATATAACTATCTTACCACTCAACACTTATCCCTTCCCAAATCCACCAATTTTCCTAAATTTCGCCCGAAACAAACATCATGTATGAAAAAAAATAGCATTGTTCTCACTGTGATGATGCTGGTGACATTTACCGCATCAGCCCAATCAGATAAAAAAGTATTAAAAGAAGCTGATTACGACCAGGCCACCAGGGCCTTGGGCATGCATGCCAGCAAACTCGTTTACCGTTATAATGTAAACCCAACATGGCTGCCCGATGGAAGGTTCTGGTATTCGGTAGCCGTTGAAGGTGGAAGGGAATTCGTCCTGGTAAACCCGGCCGATGGTAGCCGCAAAACAGGCGCTGATAAAAAATCAATACTGCCTGATGATAAACCCGCCCAGCGCAGGGGAGGACAATTGGAAAGCGTTTCTCCCGATGGCAAGAAAGCAGCATTCATTAAAGACTGGAACCTTTGGGTAAAAGACCTCGATACCAAAAAAGAGACCCAGCTAACTTTTGATGGCATCAAAGATTATGGCTACGCAACCGATAATGCCGGCTGGACACATAGCGACCGCCCCATCATGCTCTGGAGCCCCGACTCTAAGAAGATAGCCACCTTTCAGCAGGACCAGCGCCATGTAAGTAATATGTACCTGGTTAAAACAAAAGTAGGAGCGCCCGAACTGGAAGAATGGAAATACCCGCTGCCCGAAGATAAAAAAGTGATACAGATAGAACGTGTGATCATAGAAGTTGATAATGCTAAGATCATCCGTTTAAAAGTGCCTGCAGATGACAGGCGGGGAAGCCTCAGTGATGATATCTCATCCGGCAGCCCTTTTGATGACAATGAGTGGAATGCCGATGCAAGCAAACTGATGTTTGTAAGCACCAGCCGTGATCACAAGATCGAGAAAGTACGCATTGCCGATGCCATTACCGGCGAAGTAAAAGAAGTGTTTGAAGAAAAAGTTGCCACCCAATACGAAAGCGGGCAGGGTACCATCAACAACCGTTTCATTGATAAAACAAATGAGATCATCTGGTACAGCGAACGTGACGACTGGGGACATTTATATCTCTATAATGCAACAACCGGCAAACTTAAAAATCAGATCACCAAAGGTGCCTGGGTAGTAACCCAGTTATTAAAGATCGATGAAGCAAGCCGCACACTCTATTTCATGGCCAATGGCCGTGAGCCCGGCCGTGACCCTTACCTGGCACATTTTTACAGCATCAACTTTGATGGCAGCAATCTTAAACTATTAACACCCGAAGAAGGTAACCACAATATCAATCTCTCACCTGATGGTAAATATTTTACCGACAATTATTCTCAGCCGCACGTGCCACCGGTTTCTGTGTTAAGGGATATGAAAGGTAAACTGATCAGTGAACTGGAGCGTACAGATATCAGTAAATTACTGGCTACGGGCTGGAAACCTGTTGAACCCATCAAAGTAAGATCAGCTGATAATAAATGGGACCTCTATGGTATTATTTTCAAGCCAAAGGATTTTGATCCTTCAAGAAAATATCCTGTTGTTAACTATGTATATCCCGGCCCGCAGGGCGGGGGAGTAGGCACCCGTAATTTCGGGCCATCACGTGGCGATCACCAGGCGCTTGCCGACCTGGGCTTTATCGTCATCATCATCGATGGCTCTTGCAACCCCGACCGTTCCAAATCTTTTCATGATGCCTGTTATGGCAATATGGGCGATAATACATTGAACGACCAGATAGCCGGCATCAAGCAACTGGCTGCTGCCCGGTCTTATATCGATCTTGATAAAGTGGGTATCTGGGGCCACTCCGGCGGCGGCTTTGCCACTGCCGATGCCATGTTCACCTTCCCCGATTTTTATAAGGTGGGTATCTCCGAATCAGGTAACCACGATAACCGCAATTACGAAGACGACTGGGGCGAACGCTATATAGGCCTGGAAGAAAAAGACAAAGATGGCACAACCAATTATGCCAAGCAGGCCAACCAGATCAATGCCGGTAACCTCAAAGGCAAGCTCATGCTGGCCCATGGCGGTATGGATGATAATGTGCCTCCTTACAATACCTACCTGGTGGTAGATGCATTGCAAAAAGCCAATAAGGATTTCGACCTGGTGATATTCCCCAATGCACGCCATGGCTATGGTGCCGATAACCTGTACATGACGAGACGCCGCTGGGATTATTTTGGTAAGAACCTGATGGGTGCCGAAGTGCCCAAGGAATACAAAATAAAAACAGATGCAGCGACACCTCCACCAGCACCAACAGTAAAGAAGGATGAACCAACATCAACCCGTAAGAACATGGTGTTTAGCCGCATACCGGTATCGGTAACAAACATTACGCTGGATATTTTTGATAACGGTACCATCGATGGCGATACCATCAGTGTGTATTACAATAACAAATTACTGGTAAGCAACCGTGGACTTACTGATAAACCCATTACCGTACAACTGCTGCTGGACGAAAAAGCACCGCAGCACGAAATTGTACTCTTTGCACATAACCTGGGCAGCATATCGCCCAACACAGCAACCGTTATTGTAAAAGCCGGCGACAAGCGTTACGAATTACGCAGCAGCGCCAGCCTTACAGAGAATGCAGTGCTGGTATTGGAGTATAAGCCGAAGTAGTAAGTTCTCTGTCATCTCGACGATAGGAGAGATCTGGTAAAACATATTTATAAAACAAAGCCGGTAATCTTGTTACCGGCTTTTGTATTGTCTGAACGATGATTTGGAAGGATTAAAAGGATCGATTGGATTAGTAAACACAATCAACTAAATCTCAACAATCCACCCAAATCCCCGTTCAGACAAAACGAAGCCGGTAATTTTACCGGCTTTTGTATTTTATCACCTGGCATTTATTTTCTTTACCCTATAAATACCCGCTCAAGGGTACTGGCAGCAAGCTGCTGTATTCTATATTGCAATACTAAATCTGCAACATGAAACTTACTCACCTGCTTAGCATACTTTTATTCTCCTGTACCACTGTTGAAGCACAGGTATATTCATTTACACCAAAGATCAGGTTTGAGAGTTCGTATTACACATTCAGAAAGGGTATCGTTCTTGAAGGCGCAATAGACACTTTATGTAAAGTTGGACAAGTGATCGTGGATATTGATAATAAAAAGATCTCAAACCCTGAGTCAATTGAAAGACCACTTGCGTTTTTTCCAATAACGTCTGTCTCTTATGATGCAGCCAATCGTATGTATAAGCTCGATGCTGAGGACCCTTACACGAAGCATAAATTTCTGTACTTCAATGTAAAGTTGAACAGTAACGGCGAGATCATTTACGTGAAAAAGATAAAGCGGTTTAAGGGGAATGATTTTAAAGGAGATACTTCTTTTAGTACGTTTACAAACACTTTAATGGACATTGAATTTTCAGTTAAATCCAGTCGCATGAAGGAGAATCTCATGTTGTCTGCTGATACGGCTGAAAGCTTAAAGCAAGTGGATGAGGTATATGATGCACCCTATATAAACCAGGATACGAAGGTGGAAATGCGTAACGGGTATATAAGCTGGACAGAAGGAAAGGGCAACGATATAAAATATCATTCATACCGTATTGATGAAGTTAGCCTTAAGCACGAGGAAGGGAAGACAAAAGGCTTTCAATTGCTGTGTAATGTATCGCCTTCACTTACTTATGTTGTAAGGGTATATAAAACACGCAGAATGATGGTGGCCCGGCAAAATGGATGGGTAAATGTGATCGTGATACTAAAAATAGTGGATCGTAAGCGAGGGGGAATCAGTGTTATAGAAAGTTATTAGCAGGGCTGCGTCAACAAACAGGGTGTGTTTCAGCCATAAATAAGAAAGCTGCCTTTCAGCAGCTTTCTCAAACAACAGCAAATTGCTTTACGAAACCGTAGCCCTGCCGGTATAAATACTGCTGGCTACGTTCTGGCCATCATCGCTGATAAAGCCGATCCAGTTAGATTAACCGGTATCTGCTTTTTACGTGAAATCACCCTGATAAAAAAGGGGAATACACTTAAGAGAAAAAAACATTCCCGGAGTATTTTTAGATGTTTATATTTTCTATATACAAAACATTTGAACGGGAAGAATGAAATAATATTTCTTACTGGCAGGGGTTGAAAATGTTAAAATAAAAGAATATATTTGTTAAGGTAATCGGGCATAAGTACTGTATTACTGATTGCCTGTGTATCCGCCTTAATTCATATCAACGCCTTATAAATCATAAGATCAACCGGCATATTTGTGTAAAATCTCATCCGGGAATTTGAGGTTACATTTCAATGAATAAAGACTCTTATATGTGCCAGCTAAGCAATATTATTTAAAACGCTAAATACCGAACCGTGCAAGCCAATAAACCAAAGAGTATATTCGATATTTATCTTAATCTATGTACTTATTTTTCGGGTGCCAGTCCTTCCCTGATCAAAAAGATCCCGGCTGATGACAGGAAAGCATATTCCTGGATCGGCATTTATAATCTGTTAATAAGCTTTGCTCTTTGGTATATCATAGTAAGGTATTGTACTCGTGAATTATATTCAATTTTATACAGCGACAATATAGCTATAGTAGCCGGTGTATCCCTTGTTTTTGTCTTTATCATGCAATTTTCAATTACACGTAAAATGATAAACCAATGGAGCACAACAGCCCAGTTCTTTTATTTTTTCTGGGGTGGTATTATAGGTTTATTCTTTATTTTATCGTTACGGGAACTTGTAACTTATAATGGCTTGGTGCAGTCTATTTTCCTGGCATTAAATGCCCTGGCGGTCATATTGTTCTACATTTTAACTTTTTTGGTGATAAAGCAAAGTCAAAAGGATTTTTATCATCAACTCCTCGAAGAAAAAGAAAAGCTTAATACGGAAATGCTGCGGGCACAAAGACAAAAGATCATTGATGATTTTAAAATTCAGAATGAAATAACACAGACAAAAAATGCCTTAAACGTACTTAACAAAGAAGACAATGCCAATAAAGAAGAAATAGAAAAGATACTTACAGGCCTTGAAAATGACAAGCCCTCAACAGCATTAATGACCCTGGCGGACGTCAACTTCAATAATTCAAACTTTGATGATGCCCTGAATTATATAAACAAGGCCATTGAACTTGCACAGGAAGGGGCCAATAAAAATGACAGGAGTATTGACCCGGAATTATATGAAATAAAAGCCAGGATATTAAAATCATTAAGCCTTTTTGAAGATGCCGAAAATACGGAGAAACTTGCCATCAAGATAAGGAGTGAAAATGCATTTTTTAAGAATAAAGGGAAACAGATATTACTGGATAACCTGGGTTTGGAAAATGTTTCGATCTTTGACAATTTTTCCTGGCAGTTCAAACCGGGTATCAATATATTGTTGGGTAAGAACGGGTATGGAAAAAGCCACCTGCTTGGCCTGATGATCGCTTTATTGTATGATGACAAAACAAAAATAAAAGACTGGATAACGGCATCGGATACAAATGCAAGTGCCAGGTTAAATTTAAAGGGCGACCTGCCTGGCTATGAGAAAGAAGATGAGCTTAGAAAGAAAATTAAGAATATAGCGTTGCTGCAGGAAGAAATAGAAACCAGGATCGACCACTATAATAAGTCAGTAAACAATAAAGATGAAAAACCGGCTTCAGTTGTTTTTCAGGATGATATAGAAACTCTGAATAAACAAAACCGGGATATCATTGCCCTGCAGGCAGAGATCAGTGCATTGCGGCCCACGATCGCAGCTGATTCCAATACAATTACAACAAAGACCGGCAGGATCCCGATACTTGCCATTCCTGATTCGAGGTTCATAAATAAATCAGAAAGCTCAATAGAAAGCATTAATACTGAGCATAAGGATCTTGCACAATTCGGAGCGTTTGAATTTTTGTATAATCTTCCATATGCACAGGTAATAAAAAATTCATTATTTGAAGCCAGTCTCGATCATATCGGGAACAAGCGAAGCTTTGATATTCAGCCATTCAGGCTTATCAGGGAAGTCATCAGGGATCTGTCATCAGATAAACTGATAACCATAAATGACAAGATCGTATACCAGGATGAAAGCAGGTTTGAATTCGTATCAATAGAACACAGCAGTAAGGAAGGTACGTTCCAGATACAGGTCAAGCCGGAAGATTCCGAACAGGTACTTCCCCTGCAAAAGATATCCCAGGGAACATTCTCGGTCATAGCAATTTGCTGTGTGGTACACAATTTCTTAAAGTCGATCTATGGTAACCCGGAGGATATATATCAAAAACATGCAATCATCATTATTGACGAACTGGATGCCCATATACACCCCTCCTGGCAAAATAAACTTATCGGGATATTCCGGGAGCACTTTCCAAATGTGCAATTCATTATTTCAGCGCATAGCCCATTGTTAATAAAGGGGTGCAGGGCGGGGGAAGCATCTGTTTTGAGAAGATCGAACAGGGGAAAATTTAAGATACAAACAATTAACCAGCCGCTTTTTGGCTTATCAGTTGATGAATTGCATACGTTGATATTTGAAATTGAAAGTACAGATGCAGAAATGCTGCGGTATAAGGAAATAGCTGTGTATAAAGATAAATACCTGGAAGAACTGAGATCGCTTGTTGAAGAAGATGAGATCAACCCCTCCCTGAAGAATACAACACGGATCAATGAATTGCAGGAGAAGATCAATTATATAAGCATTGCCGAAAAGTCGTATGATGTTAAGAAAGAACAGAAGAACGATGAAATGAATGTGATCATGAATTTCCAGCATACCGCTGTTAAAAATGATGTTGCTGAAATAAAGATCACCGACCTGATGATCCCCAGGAGCAGGATGATAGCAATGGTAATGAAAGACGATGATAAATTTCCTGAATTCAGGCTGAAGGATTGCCTCGATTTCCTGGCAGCAAATAAGGTGAGCAGGCTGATCATTCTTGATGAAAGCAACCGTATTAAATATGTTATACACAAGGATATTATTGCAACTTTCATTGCCGACCAGTTCTCTTTAGGAAATGCACCATTTGACTATACGTTAAAAGACATGCATGAACGGGGTTCTGCTGTGGTAAAAGAGGCATTGAGCAATCCTATTAAACTGGTATCAGAAAATTCAAACTTCCGGGAAACAAAAGACATTATGGGAAAGGGGATAAAATGCCAGGATGTATTCCTGACCAAAAATGCGCAACCCGGGGAAGCGGTTATAGGCTGGATAACAGATGATGTACTTTCAGCAAATTTGTACCCTTCCCCATTAAGTTAAATGGCCCGTAATGGAATTAATAATTAAAAAAACAAATTATGGTTTTTGATCAGCAAGCAACCAGGGATAAACTGCTTTCAATTTATTCAACTTATTCACTGGACCAGGTTGATGACAGAAAAATTGTTGAAACATTTTTCGGCAATGCAGGTATCACAGACGATGTGATCAAACAACGAAAGGAAGAACTTGCGAATAATACTGCCTACCTGAGGACAAAAGAAATACTAAGCGATTGCAGGGATAATATTGAAAAATATGTTTTTAATGGCCAAAACCTCACAGAAGAGGATGAGGTAAAATCAGTATTGTTCAAAGTTGTATTGACCAAAGCCATTTATTTTGCCTCTAAACTGGGAAAAGATGACATCAGGTACGGGCAGCAAATGACCCTGTTAAATGACCTTATTGAAGCTACTTTTATCAAAACAAACAGGTGGTCCAGGCGTATTGCAGACCATTATAATTTCGTTTTTCCCTTTTTGAAAGACTGGTACAGTTATTTTCTTTCGTACACTAACAAAAGTGCATTTAATATCAATAAACGTTTTGAGACATTGCTTAGCCTTGTAAACCTTACTAACCAAAAAAACCAGGTGGCCCGGTTTATAGCAGATACTTTGTGCAAAACGGAAAACATCCCTAACGGGTTTATCGATGAAAAGGAGATAGAGCTTGGTGAAGTTTTTCCACAAAGGATCAAAGATGCCCTGGGAAAATCTTTCTCCTTTGTACAGATGATAAACAAAGAAATATTTACGGTAGCAGGTGAAAACTGGTGCCACCGTGAATACAAGGAATATAAAGAAGCGCTTGCCGGGTTTTTAAAAACCATAGATAGTGGTTATGCAAATGCATTTACAGACAATATCATTTATCTTATCATGGCCCCTACATTTGAGGAGGCAAAGTCGCCTATTGAATTTCCTGAATACGCTGAATGGGTACAGGATATATCATCCAGGCATCAATTAACAGGGTTAGTAATGCAAAAAGATTTTGATTCCTTTATGAACAATATCACCATAGTTGCCCGAAGAATAATTTCCTTAAAGAATAGGCTTATAAACACGGTACCTAATTAAACAACAGCCCGTCAAGAAACTGGTTCACGGTTGTTTCCGGCCGGTCTTTTTTACTGTAGCTAAAAGAACAGTAATGAACTTGCCGCCTGTCCAGCCTTTAACTTTCCAATTGAATTGCTCATTGTCTTCCGGTATTCAATAATACCCCGGGTATTTTCCCTGTCATTTAACTTATGGCCCGTGCTAAACCTCCTCTGGCCCAAGTGTTCCCTTCCCAAATCATTAAATTAAACCGAAATGCTAATGGGATCACCGATGTCTCTTCAATCCTGCCGGCAGGCAGGATTGCCGGTTTGTAAAAGCCAGCAGCGGCAAAGGAATTACATTATTGAAAAAAGATTCCAGCAGGAAAATATAAACGCAGTTATTGAAATTACTTTCAGGATCGTATTGCCGCTTTTCCAGAAAATAAAACCTGCTGCTGCAAATAAAAATATACTTATTACAGCAGCAGGTTCCGGATTAACAGTAAAAAGAGATCTTATAAAACCAGGGAACCTTTCCGTATAGGCTGTCATAAACTGCCGGTGATCTGTAACAGCCAGTTCTTCATGCCGGTTCCAGAATATGAACCAGTCGATAATTTTTAATAACCCGGTTAAATAAAAAACCGAAGCAATTATAATTTTATATTTCACTGTTGATCAGCTATCAGGGTTATAAATGCATTACAACAAATACCAGTACCAGGAAATACTGTTACCGGAGCAACTGCTTGGGACACAGCCACTGAAACACCAGCTATGCTGGCATCGCTGGCAGGCCGCATCATGGGCCAGGCAGGCCAGGCTCCAGAAATAGCAGTTGCCCGAATAATTGCCACAGCATCCACATTGTCCCCCCTGTGGCCATCTCCCGGTAAAATCCCTTTCCTCAAAATATCTTTCAAGCCGTATGCGTATCTCTGCCAGCGTAAGTGTAACAGCTGTTTCATTTCTTAAAGCGCCCAGGTAATAATCTATACCTACATTGGTTTTATCCCATTTTTGCCGTTCCAGAAAATAAGTTTTCGTTTCAGCAATGTTATAGATCATTTCCTCCTCGCAGGAAAATGCAGATATGGCACTTATATACCCCTCAAACGGACTGAATACAACCTGCTGCTCGGTATGTTGGCTGCGGTTTGCAGCATTCAGAAGCGACCCAAACAGCAATAAACCCTGGTAAACAAATGAATGCTGATCACGGCTGCCAAGCGTGCTTTTTTTATCGGCCATCATCAAACTAAAAGATTGAAAATGCCGGCTCATTACAGCTGCTCCGTACTTTTCCTGAAATGTACGAAAGCTGGCAGAAAGCATGGCTGCCAATGAATCTTTGTTAAGAACATTATTTTTATTCAGGTAATAGCTCCCATAATCATAATCCTGCGTGTTATCGGCTATTACTACACTTACAGATAATGCACTATCTTTTTCCTGTAACTGGAGTTTGTAGCCGAAGGTGATTTTAATATTGCTTTTTGTATCGTTATAAACCCATTGCTGGGCCTGGCAATAAGAAAAGACCGATAAGAAGATAGCTAATAAAATAGCTTTGTAACCCATTTGTTTTTTCATTTTGTTAGTTTTTTCCTGGTTAATAATAAAAAATATTTATTAGAAGAAACTGTAATGTACAAATATTTTTTTATTTAAATTTTGAATTATATAAAATTAATTTAACTCCATGCTGCAGGTGTTGCGAAAAAAAATATCCCACCACGATGTGCAATGAAAAGTAGAGTGGCTAATCTGTGCTTGACTTATTCAAATCATAAAGACTTCCCTTTCTCAAAAGTTTTTTTTCAATGGCCAGGTACGCTTAACCACAAAACCCGGGCTGCATATCTGCGCCGGTAAAAATTATGTAAAACTCATACAAATCAACCGGCGCCTGTATACAATTAATTATTAGAATTTGTGTCATTCCTGTTAATGCTGTCAGCTTTGGGCCTTTGTTGTTTAGGTTTTTTGAACCCCTTATTTATCATGATCCGGCGTTTTTCCAGGGAATCGTTATAGCTTTTTATAGCTTCATTGCTGTTTGTGTAATTTTTTAAAAGCAGGAAATAAGTGAATAGTATTACAACAAACCCGGTAATGTAGGCTCCCTGGAGTGCATTCTTGTTTTCCGTTAACCAACCTCTGAACTTTGTGATCCTGTTACTGCTGTCGCCGGAATATTTTTTGCTCGAAAAAAAGAACGGAATAGCCGGCAATATAACAAGTGCAGCTAATAATAAAAAGAGTTCAGTTGATGACATATCCGGACTACTTGCAACAGGAACATTCCCGGGGTCTTCAGGCGTTGATATATCTTTCGCTTCCGTATCTTTTTTTTCCGGCTCTTCTTCAGTTAATGCTTTCTTAACTTTCTTATTTGCCGGTTTAACCGGAGCTTTTGACTTCGTGACACCATGCGGTGGCTGATGGGGGACTTGTGCAACATTTGAAAACGGCATCCCAAGTATGAATAACAATAGAAATGTTCTTAAATAACCGGATGAATAGCGCATGGTAAAAGTATTTTTCAAAATAAATAACTGTAGTTTTTATGGAAGGAGAATAAGCCCTCTCAATATTACAAAATAAATTTATTAATATTTTTTATTTATTATTCTGTAAGTCTGGGGTGTCTCGTTCTGAAAAAAAATGACTACAGAATAGCCCGAATAGTTACAAAAATTCATGCAGATCTAAACTTGTTGTATTTTCATTCAACATCTAAATCAACAAATATCATGAGCGATAAATTTCAAAACTCAAAAGAAACTGGTGTACATTTTCAACTGGCAAGACTGGAAGGAGAGTGGGAGGGAACAACCAAAGTATGGTTTGAGCCTGGTAAAGCAGAACCGGATGATGAGAGCCCGGTACGGGGGAATATGCGGCTCATTCTTGATGGCCGTTTTATTATGCATGGATACAAAGGAAGCTTTGGAGGAAAACCATTGGAAGGCCTGGCGATCTATGGTTATCACCTTGACCTGGGAAAGATACAGGCTGCTTGGATAGACAGTTTTCACAATGGTTGCGCCATGATGTTCTCCGAAGGGAAAAAAGGTGATGATAACCTGGCCATGCTTGGCAGCTATGCCTATGTAACTCCCGAAGCAGAACAGCATTGGGGCTGGCGCACAGAGATAGATATTGTGAATGATGATGAAGTAAAGATCACTGCATATAATATTTCGCCAGAAGGTGAAGAAGCCAAGGCCACAGAGACCTTGTATAAAAGGGTGAAAATAAATATTTAGACATAGCTTTTAAAAGAACCGCCTTTTCCATTTTGGAAAAGGCGGCTACAATTTGATGATGTACTTTACAGTTTATTGTACTGCAAGTTTTGTTGTAAGGCTGTTACTGCCAGCTTCGCCGGTTACCTTTATAAAATAATTCCCTTTTGCTATTGAAGCTGGTAATCTTATATCCATAACCTGTATTTTACCGCTAACAACCACATCCGAACTGCTGATCATTCTTCCGGACAGGTCCAGTATCTGTACATTATATTTTCCGGTTGGCTGGTTAGTAAAAGAAAGTTTTACCAGTCCATCTGTTACCGGGTTTGGATAAACTGATATATTGCTGCTCTTTAATTCTTCAACAGGAGTTGTTGCCTTTTCAACAACAGTTTCTGTTACAGTTTTTGCCGGCTCTTCTTTCTTCTCCTCTTTATCTTTTTTTGCAAACGCTAAGTTGGCATTTGCAAGGTCCGATGCATTGTACACTTCTCCTTCGGTTGAAACTTTTTCTGCCTGCAATGTTTCCAGGTCAAAACGATAGTATCCTTCTGTTGACCTGCTGCTGCATACAATGATCTTACTGCCTTCTTCCACAGCTGCACCATTTGTATGAAACTCTTCCGGTATGCCTTTGATGCCGCCTTTGTAGGTTGCAATTTTAGTTTCAATATTTATCTTCCACACATTTTTGTATGCGGTTATCAAATAAATGTTTCCGTCTTTGTCTGCTATCATGTCTCCGCCCATACCACGGTGAATAGAAAAATCTCCATTGGCAGCATCATCTGTAACAGCGCCAAGGTCTGTTATTTCAGGCCTTTTACCGGTTGTAAAACGTACCAGGTGATTGGCATCATTGCTCAATGCATAACCATTGCCATCCGAAGCAATGACCATCCTTGTTATTTGTGCAGGCCCATCCCAATAACCTTTTACAACACCAAAAGCTTCTTCTTCAAAATAATAGACCTTTGGTGTTTTTGCTTTAAGGTCAATATACCGGAGCTGGTTGATGCCCATCGGGGTATAATACAGCCTGTCATGTTTTTTATCATAGGCCATCGCTGCAGAGTTTGTTGCAAAGGGTTTATCATATCCCTGTTGCCTGCCGGAAAAATGCCTGCCCTTAACCATTATTATTTTGTTGCCTGATGCTTTTAGCTTATCAAGGTCGGCCTGGTTTGTAACCAGTTGCGGTTTATTATTTGCATCCATGGTGAAGATCTGCATCCTGCTGTTTTGCTCAGTTTCAGTTTTAGCAAGCTCATCTTTCTTTTGTACAGGTTTACCTGTACGGGCATTCAGTATCTCAATTTCCTGCGACGAACTGAAGACCGATTGAATTTCTTTTCCTGTTTTAATATCTATCAGCCTTACTTCTTTCCAATCACTTTGTCCTTTTGCCGAACCAGTGATCGCATAAGCTGTAGCTGATTTACCTGACTGTGCATGCATCGCTGTAATGAAACATGTCATTACAGTTAAGAGTAAAAGTTTTTTGCTCATGGCTATTAATTTTAGTTGTGAACTTAAATGTACGATAGATTTCGTTTATTACAAATACTCCAATGTAAATTTTGATGAGTGGTAAAAATTAGTAGTGGGTCAGTTTGAAATTCTTATTTACAATTTTATTGTCAGTCTAGTAAAAAATTTGTGCTACCGCAAACAAGCTCATTGAATATGACAAGAGGTAGAATTAAATAAGGGTGTCAGTCTGAGCCTGTCGAAGACGGTATAGCGAACGAACCCGCCTTCGACAGGCTCAGGCTGACAGCATAATGGTTTGAGAGCGAGTGCCTTAAAATACTTGTCATTGGCAGCTTGTCGAAGACGGGTTAACTCAAAATAGCCCCCGGTTTCTCCCGATAGTTATCGGGAGAAACCTGACAGCTTTTCAAACTGACCCACTGCTTAAAAATTGCAAATAGTTGCGGGCCAGTTTCCCTTGAAGCACGTATTAAAGCCTGTTTTATATTCAGGTAATTATACCTGTAAAAATGTGTAGCCCTTGTTTGTACATTGAGGTTCCTAATGCGGCCGGCCAAATAGAATTCACAAAGGCGGTGAGTTGATCCCCAGGCATAAATAAAACGGTACGTTACCGATACTATAAACATACTGGATTTGAGTTTTCATTCTTTTAACCAAAACAACCTCATCATGAAAAAGACATCCCTTCTTGTTTTATTTGGGCTCATCATCATCATTTCCTTTACGCTGGTAGAATGTACCGGCAGCGATAAAAAGGAACCCGCTGATGTAGCAGTGAACACCATCACCCCGGTACCACTGCCTACCAATATTGTACCCGGCTTTGTTTTTCCCGAAGATTCCACCACAATACTTGGCTGGACAAACGACAGCACATTTGCTAATTATTACGATTCCGTTAAGATATATAAACATGCCTGGGGCGTATGGGCAGGTTTAACTGCAGAATCGGGCCAGAAATATGCAGGCGATAACCTGCTGGTATATGAAACCTGGCTTGGTTTAAATGAAGTACGTGACCTCGTGGTAGATAATAACATGCAGGGTGGGTGTGCAGGTGTTTCCTTTAACCGCAAAGGACGGGCACCACTCAGTCGTCCCAAGCAGTTTGAACATGCCGCCAGGTTTTCTGCACAAAAAGGCACACCTGCAGCGTTTAAACAAACAGTTTCTGAGAACAATGTAAACTTTTGGGTAACGGTTTCTTACAGCCCGGATGCTGCCTGCTATGCAACACAGAACCAGATCTTCAAACAGTCAGTGATCAATAAATATTACAGTACCGGAGGCCTCGGTGCTATACCTCCTTTCCCCAATAAATCAATTACTACTAAACCTACCTATATGGTTTATGATGATACAGCTGTACAATTCAGGTTGCCGGTTTGGTTAACTGCACCTGTACCAGCCAATGATAACTTTTGGGCCAATGCCAATGATTATGTATTTGTAGACAGGGCTAATAAACAACCTGACGGAAAGGTTGCCGTGCCGGTTGACAGCACAGAAAAAGACCCTGCTAAAATTGCTGCTGCAACTATTAACCTCAAAGACTTCATCTATCTTACTATTGACGCAGAGATGGCTAAAGAAATGAACAGGCAGGACAGTGTACAGGGAATGAATAATAGCGGCAATGGCTATGGTGTTGCTAAAAAAGGGCAGATCGCTTTATTGGTGGCAATGCACGTAACCACCAAAGAGATCAGTAACTGGACCTGGCAGAGTTTTTACTGGACACCTGACCGTAATAATCCCGGTTCACCCAGTTCCAGCCTGGCTGCCAGCCTGAGGCCTTCGCAAATAAAAGGAGCTGCATCCAATTATGCATGTGTGGCCGCCTATGTAATGTTAACACCAGGCAACACTCCCAATAACCTGGCCAAAGGATCTATGTTTGGATATAACCCATACCTCGAGGGAGGTTTTGGAAGTAGTGTATTTACCTATCCAAATACATATAACGCATCTTACCAGTACGGCGTACAATCCAATTGTATGAGCTGCCATGCGCTGGCAATACCGTCTCCTGCAGCGCAATACAGTACTGATCAGACTATTGATCTTGCAGGCCCGTATTTTAAAAACCAGGTATCGCTCGATTTTGCATGGTCTATTCAGCAGGCACTTATCAATGACAGCATACCATATTGGCAAACAAAAAAATAATTACTGTTTAATTCCCCCGGTTGTTGCCGGGGGAATTTTTCCTTTTTTTAAAATTATGATCTATGATGCCTCATTTATCAATAGCAAAAAAAAATGCAGCTGCAACAAAGAACGTAGTGTTTGTTTTATACGACGATGTTACACTGGTTGATTTTACCGGGGCAACAGAAGTTTTTTATGCCACTCCCGGCTTCACAGTACATTGGCTGGCACCAACCATGGACCCCATAACTACTTCTGAGAATATGCAGGTATTGCCTTCAGGAACTTTTGAGAACGCACCGGAGGATATTGAAGTGCTTTTTGTACCGGGAGGTAATTATAAAGGAGTTGCCCAGTCAATGTTTGATCTGCGTTACAGGGAATTTATCAGTGAAGCTTCCGGCAGGGCGACATGGACGGGATCTGTATGCACCGGTGCATTTATAGTGGCAGCTGCAGGCGGGTTCACCAATTGCCATGCAACCACTTACTGGAGCCAGCTTGATAACCTTTCTTTACTGAAAGACAAATACGGTATAGCGGTTGATGAACATCATTATCCCCGTTATTTAATTGATGCCAAACAAAAACGTTTTAGTGGCGGCGGCATTTCATCATCACTGGACCTGGCGCTTGAACTGGTAAAACGAATTGTAGATAATCCTGCATCGCAAATGTCGCAGCTGTTCATACAATATGCGCCGGCACCACCCAATCATTCGGGCGATCCTTCACAAGCGCCTCCTGACATTTTAAAACAAGCCCTGGCCAACGAAGCAGATTTTTCTGCACATATGAAAGAAGCTGTAATGCAACTGATCAACGAGTAACAATTTTTTTGACCCTCATTATCATTTTATGAAACTTATAACGATCATACTTACTGCAGGCACATTACTGGCAGTTGCATGTAATGATGCAGGCAACAAACCCGTGCCCGATGGCAAGGAATTTAATGGTAAATGGACCTACCGTAGTTTATTGAACAATACAAATGTGAATACCGATTTTGATAGCCTGGCATTTGCAGCGGCTACAATCAACCTGAGTTCTTTCGGTACTGATTCGGTAAAGGGGCAGATACTCTGGGCTATGGATTCGGCAGGAACCATATTCAATGGCCTTAACTTAAGCGGTAAATATTTTTACAATGATACTACGCTTTGTTATTTCATGGAAGGTATAGGCGACTTAACACTGGGTACTGCCGGCTGGCAATACAATTATCAGGGCTACCTGGTGCCACGCTGGCCTGATGGTATTGACCAGGCTGTTGTTTTAACCGGTAGTGTGGTAAGGGTAAAGAAACACAGTTGCGATTCTTTAGGCAATAACTGCAGCCCGGCTGGTGTGGTGGCAACAACTTATATGGTAAAACAATAAGCAGGTTGGTTCATTCTTTATTTTGCAGCAATACTACTTTACCATCCATGGTAGAAACAATGATGTTCATCTTATCAATTACACTCACTGTATTCACCATCGAGTTATCGATCTTATGAACCCAGGCTACCTTCTTTTGCGATCCGTCAATGGCATATACAACTCCATTGCGTGTGCCGAAAAAGATCATTCCATCTTTTTCTATTAACATAGAAGGTGCATGTTCGTAACCAAATCCTGCATGTAGTTTCCATACGGCTTTTTGTAATGCCCTTCCTGTTGCGAATGCTGCAATGGTATCATTCATGGTTTTACCATAAACATATTTTCCATCCTGCGATATACCTATTGATTCACGGACGCCTGCCTCCTTTGTTCGCCATAGAACCTGGCCGGTGATGGCATCAATAGCACTTGTATACCGGTCGGGTGCAACAATATAGATCACATCATCTTTTACAACAGGTATACAGGCTGCAGGTGAATAATTTCTTACAGGTGATCCGTTGCTCCATTTCCAGTTGAGTTTACCGGTACTTTTATTCAGTGAATATAAATAAGTATCCCATGCACCAAAAATGATATCACCCTTATTGATAACAGGCGTGCTTACAACAGGGCCGTTAAGCCCGTCAAAACTCCATATCTCTTTTCCTGTTTCCAGTTCAATGGCACGAAAGTTATGATCGCTGCCACCGATATACACAATATTGTTTTCTATTAAAGGACAGCCCAGCACAGCAGCGCCGGTCTTTAATTTCCATACTTCTTTGCCTTTTTCATTTAAACAATATACATAACCATCGGTACTGCCGAATACTATTTTATTTCTTGTAGCCGCAGGCGATGAATAAATAGCACCGCCTGTATTGAATACCCATTTTTGTTTGCCATTCTTTAAAGACAAAGCACTCACTCTTCCCTGCTGGTTCCCAAAAACAACCAGTCCGTTTGTTACCACCGGTGTAGATATCACGTTGGCATCAGAACTGAATACCCAATTCTCTTTTACCTGCGGGTATTGTGTATTCATGCTGTGATCGGGCCTTGTAAATTTTTTACCAAGATCATATTGATGCTGTTCTACTTTCACGCCTGCCCATGTTTTTATTGCACCTGTGACAGGTTTTCTTTCAGTAAATAAAATAGAATCCATACGCACATCAACAATATTATATCCGCCTTCGGCTTGTTTGGCCCGCAGGTTCGACCTGCCCATGATGCCGGGAATGTCTTCAAAATTCAACACCTTGTTTGCATGCCCATGGCCGCAAAGGAATAAGATGGTGTTTCTTGTTTTGAACATATCCGTCACTTCATACCAGTTATCCATCTGGTTATCCATAGGGTAGTGGTTTAAAAATATCACCGGCATGTTTGCATTCGTAGTGTCGAGGATACTTTTCATCCATGTCATGGCATCACGTGGAATATGCCCATCGCTCATCCTTACATAAGGCCCCGATGAACAACCGATAAAGCGGATGCCATTGTGATCAAAAGCAAAGCGGTCGCTGCCGAAGGTGGAGATGAAACCCATGCCGCCTGTCTCACTCCAACCCACATCATGGTTGCCGGGAATAATATAATATTTCACTTTCAGGGAATCAAACATCTTTTTTGCTCTTGGTAATTCTTCATTGGTACCCAGTTCGGTAATATCACCGGTTATCACCACAAAATCGATATCATTCATGTTGTTGATATCATTCACTGTCCTGTGCAGGTCTTCATCTGCGTTGCCATTGGGAGAGCCGATATGTGTATCGGAAAGAAATGCAAAACGGAAAGGTTTTATCTGCGCAAAAGCTGTAGCAGAAAAAATGGCCATCCATAAAATGAGCAGGAGTTTTTTCATAAAGGCAAGTTACAGTTCTTCTCCTACTTTTTTTCTTGATAAAAAAAGTAAGCAAAAAAATCAAGGCAAAAACGAATGCTCCGCCGTTTTGCCGGCCAGCGCCACTGTACCAGTATCCGTTCTCTAAGATTATCTCACAATACAAACCGTTTTGCTACCATCTTTAAATGATTCCAATCAATTAATATTCGTTAGTGTGGCAGTTTAATTATTTGCAAAAGCAAAATAGAGAAATACCATGGTCGCAATTGTTCCGGTAAAAACAAAGTGTGGGTATCCATTAAATTAACAACTACTTTTTACTTTAGTTAAGTAACCGCACCTAAGAGTAGCATTACTAAAGTTGAAGCAACAGTAGTACAACAGTCCAACATAGCTCCTTCCCTGAATCGTGCTGTATATCGATTCAGGGCGCCCTTATTTGGGCGAGCAAAAAAGTACAAGAAAATAAAGCTCCTTTCTGATTTTACTACCACTTATAAATATCTTCTCTACTTTTTTCTTGATAAAATCCTTTGGCTCAGCTCAAGGGGTAGGAAAAAAACCAAGTGCATACCTGTTCATAGATCAATCCACATTCACTTCATACAACGTGCCGGAACTTTCTATCGTATATAATTTATTTGTGCCTGCACCCATAAAGACAGTTGCACCAAAAGCATCACTGCCCAGTTTTTTATAGTTACCGGTAGCGGGGTCAGTAACATACAATGCACCATTTTTACTAACGGAATAAAACAGGTTATTCATCATCACACCTGTTAACGTACCCATCCATGCTGCTGATGCACCGATCTGTTTCCAGCTGCCATTACTTGGATCGATCTCGTACATGGTACCGCTTTTTTCAATGCTGTATAATTTATTATTGGCCTGCCATAAATTCCATGTATTACCAAATTCCGGTTTGCCTACCTGTACCCAGCTGCCCGTATTCAGATCAGTAGCGTACAATGCACCATTCTTTTCAGTTGTATAAAGTTTGCCATTAAGTATAGTTCCTGCGGTAGTTCCTATCCAGGCACCAGCTTTACCCATCTGTTTCCATGAACCATCTGTACGGTTAATAACATAGAATGTTCCACTGGTTTCTATCGTGTACAATGCACCATTGCCTGCAAACATAAATGCAGTATTGCTGTATGCGCTACCCAGTTTTTTCCAGGCGCCTGTGGCTGCAATGGTTTTATATAATGTTCCTCCATTATCAACACTATATATCTCACCATTGATCATGGTCATATTTTTGGTACCCTTCCACCCGGCAGATGCACCCACCTGTTTCCAGGAACCCGGTTGGGCAATGAGGGAAATACTGAACAGCATAGCAATACTTGTTATAAATGTCTTCATGATTTTTAGTTTTGCTATAAAACTATATAGAATTATTAATAATTCATAGTGGTAATGAAAATTGCAGTAATGATTTGTTTTGAAAGCTGGAAATGACACTAAAATTGAATTGTGGGAACCCAATGATACAGCGCATGAAAAGCCCGGAGAAAAGACAGGAGCTAAGACAACGAAATAAAATTAGTAAAAGCTTAGGTTGATAACTCACTTAACCACAAACAACCCTAAGGGTGCTGCGGACAAACCGCCAACAGCAAACTATTTAGCTACCGAAACCAATTTGCTTGCCTTAAAATTACCAGGCCCAACGATCTCGAGATAATAATTTCCTTTTGCTATACTGTTTGCAGGCATAATGGTTTGGGTGCTGTTATTGCCATTATGGTTTATGGTGGTGGTGTACAAAGCCTGTCCCATACTGCTTAGCAGCCGCAGGTTGTAAAAGCCTTTTTGCATACCGGTAAACTGCAGGGCAATGATATTATTGGTTACCGGGTTGGGATAAATATTAATATTGGAAATAGTGCTGCCCATTTTTACATTGATGATCGTGCTGTAGCCGATGCCACCTGCAATGCCTATGCAGCGTATGCGGTAAAAATTATTACCTGTTAAAGTATGTTCATCTACCCAGTTGTAGGTATTGCTGTTGCTGCCGGTAGCGGGCTGTGTTGCCACCCTGCTGAAATGGATACCGTCTGCAGAACGCTCTACTTCATATTGCAACATATTCAGCTGGTTGCTCACCTTCCATGCCAGGGCTATATTCTTAGCCTGTTGCGTGGCTGCAAAACTGGTAATGGTTACCGGCAATGGCATGGCAGTTATAATTATAATGCTGAAACGGAACGGATGAGCAGATGCCGGGTCAGCCGTTACACTAAAATTAACATTCGTAGTGGCCCCGTAAGTATCTAATAAGGTGCTTGTATGCAGGTAATTGTCATACACTTTAGCCATTAAGCCTGTAATGGAGAACTGCTGCATGATCACTTTAAAACGGTAATCCCTTATACCGGTGTTGGTGATATGCAGGAAAATGGTATCTGTAGAATAGAACAGGGGTCTCTTCTCCTCCGAGAGGTCTTTCAGTTCCCGGTAAGAAGCAATATTTTCTCCTGCCTTTGCAATCTTATCGGCATCGTCGGTTGTTGATGACAGGTAACCGGTGTTGTACCGCACCACTAAACCATCCAATAAGGTTTCAATATTTCCAGGGGCAACGGTAACCAGGTCAAGCAACAATTGTTTATCGGGGCCATTAGGTGGATTAGTGCCGGCCATAGCAGGCATTGAGTATAACAGTAATAATACTGCTATTAATGTAGCGGTTAGGGTTTTGAGGCTTTTCATTGGTTTTGGGTTTTACATGGCCTGGCAACAAGGTGTTACAGGCTAGCAAAGGGTTTCCATCTGATAGAACAGACAGAACGGTATATTTATTGTCCCTGTAGCAGATAAAAATTCAGCCAGGCGTTGGATACGTTGAAAATATCCTTGTAAACAGGGCGAAATTATTTCCAGATATCAAAAACAAACTTTATATTTATAAAAATAAATAACTTGTTTTCAACCTGCCATTTTTTTTACTGCTGAGATCGATATGATATCATTTTTATTAATGATGGCAACACATCAGATACTGCTATGTCAATTAAGCCAGGAATGTCTTCCTCCAAATAATATTCAGTAACAATTTAAATTTTAAGAAATGGGAATCGCACAAAGTTTCAACAAGGCAATTGATAAACAATTAGCCTCGCATGCAGCATGGATGCCGATCGTAAACACTTTTAAGATCGGTGATTTCGGCGTTTTTAAAGATGGTGTTTTTCAATCAATGGGAAACGTGAAGGATAAGTACCCTGAAATTAATTTTACCATTGAAGATGCTCCTCCTGCCGATATTGACTTTTCTTCGGAAGGTACAAAATCATTTAAACTGGATGCCAGCGGAAATGTTACCACTTCTTTTGCAAACCTGGGTAATTTAGATGCAACCTTAAAGTTTGTATTCGAGAACGCTGATTCCTGTGTGATCAAAGCCAAACTAACCTGCAAGCAACTTAAAAACGTTGAAGAGATCGGGTCAATACTTGCAAAGAAAAAAGACTGGCGCAATAAATTCAGCGTGGTATCCAAGACTTATACAGGCGAAAAATGCGTGATCATATGTGCTAAGGAAGCAGGTACCGAAGTGTCACTAAATGCCAGTGCTGATCTGTTGAAACAGGTTGAAATAGGAAAAGTAGAAGCCGGAGTAGGCTTTACTTCTAACCGCAACAGCGCCTTTAATGCCATAGGTGAAACCGGCGTACTTGCATTAAGCCTTTTTAAATTAAACTGGCTTGGGAATACAAAACTATTGGCGGAAGGTAAGTATGAAATTAAAGAAGTAAAAGGAGAAATGGAAGATGACTTTTAAATTATGAGATCAATATTAATAGAATATCTCCGGTTTGGAAGTTTCCAAACCGGAGCTTTAAGAGGTGGGGACCAATATATCCTCGCCCATAAAGACCTGAGTGTAAAACAGGTGACAACTCCTATAGACCAGGAAGAACTATTGGATACATTAACAGATTACCTGGATTACCAATCTGATATTAGTGCGGATGAAAAATGGAAGGTTATTGTAGAGATATCCAAAGTAATAAAAGATCTTTTCATTGATATTGCTGGTTTTGGATATAAAAACTGTCAACTCGATGTGGTGCTCAACCCATCTGAACTAGGTGTTCTTCCTTTTGAACTGCTGCTGGATGATAATGAGGTGCCCTGGTTTGCTGATGCAGAAAAAAATATTGCGATTACCAGGAGGGTGCGGCTTGATCAGATGGAAGAATCTTTCTCCTGGCCATTTATACCGAAGATACTTTTTGTATATGCGCATGGAGGCTTTCAGGAGGTTCCGTTTGGTGAGCACCGTGCTGCCTTTAATTCTGCCCTGGGTAGATGGGGTGGTGCCGACAATAAAAAAGTATTTCAAATGCTGCCTGAATCAACATTTGAAGAATTGAGCGCAGAACTTAAAGCAAATGATAAACCGGGAGAACAATATACACATGTTCATATCCTGGCTCATGGTGATCAGATACTTAACAATAAGAAAGTTTATAAGTCTGAGTATGGGATAAAGTTTGGGAAAGGCGATTTACCTGCAACAAATACACTTGCCATTAAAGATTTGTTTGAATCCCTGGCTGTAAAACCTTTCCTGGTTAACTATATGATATGTAATGGTGCTAATTTCTCAAACCCGCTTAAAGCAGATAAGAACCCCGTACAGGTAACACATCAAGCTGGCGTACCCATCGTTTTAGGTTCCCAGTACCCCCTGTCTATGCCAGGATCGGTCAGTATAACCAAAATGCTTTACCGGGAATTATTCAATGGAGAAGATATACGGCAAATACTTATTAATATACGTACATACCTCTTTAAGGAAAAGGAAGTGTACCACGATTGGATAAGCCTGGTATCTTATATCCGCCTGCCCGAAGGGTATAATGATTACCTGTATAAAGTGACATTATCTTTAGAGATGCAGAAAATGAAGTCGGCAAAAAATAAAACTGACGCATTGTTGCTGAAAGCAGAAATTGAAGATGATGATTTTGCTGGTGTAAAATTTGATCTTACAACAAGCATTGCCGCCCTGGAAATAAAATTTAAAGAAATAGAGGAGGATCCTAAATACCAGAATGAAGCACTGGAGAACCTGGGCCTGTTAGGAAGCGCTTATAAGCGCCTGGCTGAATTGTATTTTTTTATGCGGTTTCGTAAAAAGAAAGATACAATTGCAGATGAAAAGGATGCCCTGCAGAAGGCCCTGCAATATTATAAAAAAGCCAGCCAGCGAAACCTCTCACATCACTGGTCTGTTGTTCAGTATATTTCTCTTGATATAATTTTAAATAAGGAGTTATCGGATGCTGATTACTGGTATACAGCCAGGAGTGCAGCCAACCTGGCAATAGCCGACAATAAAGATGATGTTTATGCTTATGGTTCCCTGCTGGAATTGTTTTTTTTGGATGCCTCCCCGGAAGAACACAATGAAGCATTGATCAATAAGACCTTAACCGGCATGATAGATGCATGCAATAAGGTACAACAGGGAACTTATTCACTTGAAACTACCTGGTCTCAGCTTAACCGTTATAAAACCTGGTGGATACCAGCCAATGGCTGCCAGATAACCCAAGCCTACTTAGTTAATAATGGAACTGTTTTAGACAATGTATTAGAAAGATTAAGAACAGCCATTGACGATTACGGAAAACTTCCTCCCGGAAAAGGTTAAGGCTGGTATATTTTTCTCAAACCATTTCCCCTCCGATCATTTTTTAATAGCTTTTAACATAGCTGTTAATTCAGTTTTTATAAGAAACAAAAAGGGCTAAAACACCTTTTTGCCGGTATCCCCTTTTAAATATCTTTAAAACTTCATGGCGATAAGGTTAATGAAATTTTTCCTGTCCCTTTTAATGATCAATAAAATTTTTTGTATGAAAAAACTTATTCCCTCTCTTCTTTTATCTTTTATTCTTGTTAATGCCGGCTGTAAAGACCTTACCTGTATTAGCTGCATTGCCCAGAAAAAATCAACCGGTGAAATTATTGAGACAAGGGCTACATGTGATAAGGATTCAGATTATACCGATGGTTTTGCCAGTGGATTTAAGAGCAGGTATGCAACTCAGACTGATTCTATTAATGTTTTATGTAAATGATTCTTTAAGGCCGGGTGTAAACAAAATATAATTGAGCACAAAGTCCTAAACAGGCCATGTAAGCATTATCAACCATTGTTGGTTTGATTATTGCCTGCCTTCTGTATGAGGCTTTTCATATCCACCATATGGCTGATCATTTTAAGTGCATGTAACGAAGAAAGTACCCTGCCGCCTAAAGCTGTTATAGAGCAGGCAAATACGATCGCTACGAAAGATATTATTACAGAACAGCCACCTGTTGCTATACTTTTTCCCCCCGGCTTAGCCAGTATAAATACAGGGCCAACCACGGTAGCCGAACTGTTGGCTTTTGCAAATTCGCTTATTGGTACGCCTTATAAATATGCATCTGTTGATCCTTCCATTGGATTTGACTGCTCAGGATTTATAACTTATGTGTTCAATCATTTTCATATTGCAGTTCCCCGCTCTTCTGTTGATTTTACCAATATAGAACGGGAGGTCAAACTGGAGGATGCAAAGCCAGGCGATCTTATTCTCTTTACCGGCACAGACAGCACTATCCGGGTAGTAGGCCATATGGGCATCATTCATTCAAAAGAAAATGGCGAGTATCATTTTATTCATTCCACCTCGGGCAAAGCAAACGGGGTTACCATCTCACCAGTTGCTAAATATTATCTTTCACGGTTTGTAAAAGTGATAAGGATATTCCCGGAGAATAGGTAATTGTTTATGATTAGTTGTTTGTGGTTGATGCTTCATAGTGTTTCTCTCAAAAATTCTGGCACAGTTTTTCTGTTGGTTATTTAAAAAACATCATGAAAAAGAAATCAACAGCAGATGAAATAAAAACCGACCTTAAGCATGACAGCATGGAATATGCAGCTTCAACGGAAGGAGATGACATACTGGATACTGATGATGCTGCGTACGAAGAAGAAGAAATTGACGCCGAAGAACTGGATGCTATAGAAGATGATGATGTAAATGAAGCAGCAGCATTGAATGCAACAGAAACAGACCTGCAATCAGATGATGATATGCTGCCTGAAGAAGACTGGACTGATGACCTGGCCGATACAAACATGGAAGAAATGGATAACGATGAGCATCATCGTAAGTGATACGACAGAACGCTTACAAATACTGGTGCAGTTTTTCCCCAATTATGGTAAATATTCCCGTTTCACATTCTACAGGTATGTATTCTAACCTGTAATACAGGGCTATTCATCTATGGCATGTATTATGCTGCAAGCTGCTGACAATACCTGCTACTATTAAATTCTACATCTAATGATTGATACTATACCGATGGAAAAAAAAGAACTGCTTGACAAACTCCACAAAAAAATGATAGAAGAGATACAGGATTACGCCATTATTTTACTCGACATTGATGGTACGATCCTATCCTGGAATATGGGGGCAAAAAAGATAAAAGGATATGATGAATCAGAAATAATTGGTCAGAATTTCAGGATATTCTATATGCCCCAGGACAGGCAGGCCGGCTTACCTGAACAATTAATTGAACTGGCAAAAAAAGAAGGCCGGGCAAGGCATATAGGCAGAAGGCTTAAAAAAGATGGTACCATATTCTGGGGCAGTATTCTTATTACAGCTTTGCACGATGATAGCGGGGAAGTAATAGGTTTCGCCAAACTCACCAGCGAAGTATCTGACAACAGGACATATTGATTCTGCTGAAGAAAAATGTTATTGGGTCAAATTATCTCCATCAGAAGGAAACAGGTCATCTCTTGTGGTATTGGCCTGGTTAAGTCCCGGCGTTTGAGAAGCTGCATTTTTAATATCATCGGTTACAGGATTCTTTATGGGCATATCCTTTTTAATTTCTTTACCTGCCTGTACTTTATTTTCTCCAATACTATCTTTCTTATCTTTCTTCATAATGTATTATTTTATTCCTGTAAACTGCTATTTTCTTTAAATATTTCCTGCTCATCTCTTTCAGCTACATTCATTTTGCGGATGAACTCATCATAATTTACATCATCATGGTTACTGGATGCACCATAGGCATCAATACTGTAACCGATTAAACCATCATTGGCTTCTATCAGGTATAAGATCACATTATCTGCAGGATCAGATTCCCCCTCAAAGCGGTAGGTTTTAATAATGGTAAGTTCTTCCGGCTTATATATTTTTCCGGCCGGGCTGCTAAAACCTGCCTCTGTCATTATTAATTCATTGTCCTGCTTTTTTACACGAAGCTTTTCTAATACACCGCTCAATGTTGTCATTGTAGTTATCATGATGTTAGTTTTTAGTTTAATGATAACAAGTAACTTCTAAATCCATGCCAAGATAAAAATACAGGCGATCAATAACCAGTCTTATAACCTACCTGTGAATTTCGTAATCCATACTTGGAATTATGTAATAGCCAGGGGCCTTTATGGCACGGCCTTCAATAGTAAAGGATATAGGTATTAAAATGATTTTAAGCCTGTTTTTTAATTTAAAATTATGATCATGACAACAACAGATGCCACCTCAACACAACAGACAATTACCATTCAAAGAGTATTCAACCTCCCGGTTGCTACTGTATGGAAAGCATGGACAGAACCCGAAACTTTTAAAAAGTGGTGGGGACCAAAAGGATATAGTTGCCCTGCCTGCAGCATTGACCTTAAAGTGGGCGGTAAATATTTGAATAGCATGCGCCCGGAAAATGGTAACGATATCTGGGGTACAGGTATTTACCAGGAGATCATTCCTCAAAAAAAATTAGTGTATACAGACAGCTTTGCAGATAGTGAGGGAAATGTTGTTTCATCAACTTATTATAACATGCCCGAAATGCCTTTGGAATTGCTGGTAACAGTAGAACTTGAAGAAGTGGCCGGTAAAACAACCATGACCCTGCAGCATAACGGCCTGCCTGAAGAAATAGCTGATGAGTGTATCAAAGGATGGCAATCGTCTTTTGATAAACTGGAAGAGAATATAAAATAACGCAATTGTTCATTTAAAACAGATATCATGGCAACATTACAAAAGATAACTCCATGCCTTTGGTTTGATACCGAAGCCAAAGAAGCAGCAAAATTCTATACAGATATATTTTCTGGTGCACCGGCAGCATCTGCGGCCAGGAAGTCAGAGATCGGGCGCATTGGTTATTATAACAGGGAAGGTTTTGAAATTCATAACAGGCCCGCAGGCAGTACGCTCACAGTAGAATTTACGCTGGATGGCCAGAGTTTTATAGCGCTGAATGGCGGGCCCAATTTCAAATTTACTGAAGCAGTTTCTTTTACTGTTTATTGTGATAACCAGGAGGAGATAGATTATTACTGGGAAAAACTTTCGGCAAATGGAGATGTGGGTGCCCAGCAATGCGGCTGGCTGAAAGATAAATATGGTTTGTCCTGGCAGATCACTCCTAAGATATTAACCGGCATGTTCTTAGATGCAGATTCAGAAAATTCAGAAAGGGCCATGAAAGCAATGATGCAGATGAAAAAACTGGATATAGCAACACTGGAAAAAGCTTTTAATGGAAAAGAAGAAGCTATACCGGCGTATTGAAATAGATTATTTAGTTCTTAAAAAAATGGATATGAAAAAGTATATGTTGATACCGATCCTGGCCGTATCGGTTATCTTATTATTACCGGCCTGTGTATCAAAAAAGGCTTTTCGAAAAGCTGAAATGGATGCAGCTGCATTAAGAGCAGAAAAAGCAGCAATGGCAAACAGCAATGCAGCCCTGTTGACCGATATGGATAAACTGCAGGCAAATATTGACCGCTTGAATAAAGAGATCGCCGATCTTAATAACCAAAATGGGCAGCTTGGCCAGCGTACCGCAACCCAGCAGAACCAGTTAAATAAGACCAGGGAAGAACTGGAGAGGGAACAGCGCAGGATGCAGCAGTTGCAGGCTTTGCTGGAAGAGCAAAGGAACCAGTCGAGGTTGTTAAAAGATAAAATGGCAGAAGCTTTAACCGGGTTCAACTCAAACGAGTTAACCATCATTCAAAAGAACGGTAAGGTGTATGTAAGCCTTTCGGAGAACCTCTTATTCCCTTCGGGCAGTGCAGTGGTAAATCCAAAAGGTGTGGATGCATTGTCGAAACTTGCAGCTGTATTGAACCTGAATAGTGATGTCTCAGTGAATATTGAAGGGCATACAGACAGTATCCCTATTAAAGGGCGCTATAAAGATAACTGGGAACTTAGTACAGCGAGATCAAATTCCATTGTTCGTATCCTGGTAGATAATTACAAAGTAGATCCTGTACGGGTAATTGCATCGGGTCATAGTTACTACGACCCGGTTGATAGTAATACCAACGCAGACGGTCGTGCAAGAAACAGGCGTACAGAAATAATACTATCGCCTAAGTTGACTGAAATGTACAGGTTGCTGGAAGCAGATAATGCAAAAAACTGATCATGGAATATATTTATGTATTGGTGCCATTTGTTTTTGCGGTAATGGCAATATCAATACCACAGATACTGGTTAAGGAAGATCATCCCAAACTGGAAAGAAGAATAGTTTTTATCAGGAGATTAGGCTATGGTGTGATAGCATTGATTATTGTTTATGGTATCATGCGCTATTTAATTTAAGTTCTTTGTGGAAAAGATCATGTAGCTTTTAAAGAGGTTGGCATCATTTTTTCTACATTAAATATGTAACACGATCCTGGAAGGGGAGACATGAATCAGAAGTCTGAGAAAATAAACCCTCACAACTTGATCCGGGTAATGCCGGCGAAAGGAAAACAGGAAAGTCGCACAAACCCCACTATAGGTGGGGTTTTTTATGTAGATCAGTTTTCTTCCTCACTTTTTGTCTTTTAGCAAACCATCCTGCACTGTCCTGAGATCTTATAATTTTACAAAATATCTACCGCCAGTTATTTCCTAACTTAACGTCTAATGGTAAACTACTAACCGGTATGCAGAAGATCATAGTCCTTATTTCCTTTCTTTTTTTTGTATCTGTATCGGCGCTTGCACAAAAACCAGCTGGTATCATTAAGGGAGTATTGATGGATACCGCAGCCAAACAACCGCTTGCAGGCGCTACTGTATCGGTAGTATTTACAAAGGATTCTGCCATGGTTAATTATGCAATGAGTGATAAAACAGGCATGTTTGAAATTAAAGACCTGGCAAATGACAATTATCATATCCACATAAGCTTTCAGGGTTTTCAGCCATATGAAAAAACTGTTTCTATAACCAGCAGCAGGCAATCTGTTGACCTGGGAAAGATCATCCTTAAAAAAAATGACCGTACATTAGATACATTTACTGTAACCAGCAGTGTTCCTATCCAGATAAAAGGAGATACAACCCAATTCAATGCCAGCGCTTTTAAAACAGTACCAAATGCCAATGCTGAAGACCTGCTGAAAAAATTACCTGGTGTAGAAGTAGATGTAGATGGAAATGTAAAAGCGCAGGGAGAGGAAGTAACCAAGATATATGTTGACGGTAAAGAATTCTTTGGCAAAGATCCCAAGATGGCCACCAAGAATATTACTGCAGAGATGATACAGAGTGTGCAGGTGTATGATGATATGAGTGACCAGGCAAAATTCACCCGTATAGATGATGGAAGCCGCAGCAAGACCATCAACATCGTTTTAAAGAAAGACCGGCGCAAAGGATATTTCGGAAGGGCCATTGCGGGTGTTGGTACCGACGAACGTTATCAAACCAATTTAACAGCCAACCGATTTAATGAAACCCGTCGTATTTCATTGGTGGCATCATCCAACAATATCAACAAGCAGGGTTTTGGATCCAACGATATTGTTGGCCGCATGGGTGGCTTTAGCGGGGGAGGAGGAAGGAACGCCGGCGGTAACCGAAATGCCCGTGGCGGTGCAGGTGCCGGGCTTACCACTTCATCATCTGTTGGGTTGAATTATATTGATAAGATCGGTAAGAAAGTAGATATTACCGGCAGTTACAATTATTCTGCCACCCGAAACCGCCGGGAACAAAACAGTTACCGTGAATCTACTTTCTTCAACGACTCATCAGCAACAGAGAACAGCAATACTGTTTCTGTAAATACCAACAGCAACCACCAGTTTAATTTAAGGATGGAGTTTTATATCGATTCCATGAATTCGATCCTGTACACACCCAATGTTTCTTTTCAGCATTCGGAGAGTGCAAGCAGGGATAGTTCTTCTACGATGGCCGTTATTCCATCACTTAAGTATTTATCTAACAGTAATAACTCTATGTATGAAAGTGAAAGGAATGGCGTAAGCATCAATAACGAACTGTTGTACAGGCGTAAGTTTAAAAAGATAGGCCGCACATTCACACTCGGTTACTCAAATAGTACTGAACGAAGTGATGGCAGCGGCACCAATATTTCTCCCATTATTTTTTATAATCCGGATGGTTCCATATCAACTGTAATAGATCAGAATTTTGAAAGTGCCCAAAAAACCAAAAGCAACAGTAATGTGATCACCAGTTCATTCACCGAAATGTTTGGCAAGAATAAGATACTTGAACTGAACTATGCATATACCAACAGGCACAGTACATCTGACAAGGATGCGTTCGATTATAATGCAAGCTCCAAAGAATTTGATATTATCAACAAACAACAAACCAATTATTTTGAGAACGATTTTATTGCTCACCGGTATGGCGGTAATTTCAGGTACATGATGCCCAAATACAGTTTCCAGTTTGGTACATCGGTACAAACATCGCAGATAGATAATAATAGCATCCGTGGTATTTATCAAACCAACGGAAAAGATTCTGTTATCAATACCAAACAACGTTATACCAATCTTTTTCCTACGGCTAATTTTACCTACAACTTCACCAAGAAAACAAATCTCAGCATTCATTACCGTGGCCGTACTGCCCAGCCATCGGTTAATCAATTACAGGATGTCCCAGACCTTACCAACCTGTTACGCATCAACATCGGTAACCCTGGTTTAAAACAGGAGTTTGGGCATAATATCGATATCAGTTTTAAAACATTGAACCCGGTTACGTTTAAATATCTCAACGTTACTATCAACGGTTCGCAAACAAGCAACCGCATTGTTAACAGTACCGACAGCCTTACATATACTACTTTAAAAAGCCTGGGCCTGCCCGATTCTTTACTGCGTCCCGGTGTACAGATCATCAGGCCGGTAAACCTCAATGGGGCCTATAACCTTTCATCAAATATTACCTTGGGCATTCCTTTTAAAAAAATGAAAGGCAGTAGCGTGAACTTTACCAACGTGGTTAATTATAACCACAGCTTAAGTATGCTGTACAAGCAACTGAATGTTACCAATACATTTACCATTTCACAATCGGCCGGTGTTAACCTGGATGTAAAGAATAAATTCAATTTCAGCTTAAGAGCAAGAGTTGCTTATTCACAGGCCAGGTACAGCATATCGCAAGGCAGGAACAATACAGATTATTTTACACAATCCTACTCAACCGATATCAATTATTACATTACCAAATCGCTCATCATTTCTACAGACTTTGATTATATACGTTACACGGGCCAATCAGCAGGATTTAACCGTAACATCCCTTTATGGAATGCCAATATTGCAAAGCAATTATTTAAAAAGAAAAATGGTGAACTGAAATTTTCGGTGAACGACCTGCTTAACCAAAATCAAAGTATCATCCGCACCCAGGGAGAGAATTATTATTACGATAGCCGTACGGTTGTTTTAAAGCGATATTTCCTGTTAACCTTTACCTACAACTTAAACCGTTTTGGTGGCAAGGCCCAACAACAACAGCAGCAGCCTGCAGGTAACAGGATGCAACGGAGTAATGGCGGTGGCAATAATGGTGGAGGAAGAAGAATGCAAAATTAAATCCTGTAAGTCTGCCGGTTTATTGCCTCAAACATTTTGCCCCTCTATGTTTCAATTGTAACATTTTTTTCACTTTTGAATGAGTAGCTTTAAAACATCATTCACCCTCCAAAACTTTATACAATGAAACACGTACTCCTTCTTTCTTTTTTAAGCATGGGCATTTTATCTGTAAACAGCCATTCAGGTAATTTCGAAAACAACTTTATTGGATCAAATTCTTTATCCATTGGTGGTAGCAGCGAAAGTTATAACACCGGCACTCAACCCGAGCCTGAATCTGAAAAGATGCTGGCAGCAACATTCCGCAGTCAGAATGATTGCCGTGTTGAACTAAAAGATTTTGTATTTGATGTTCAGTTCAATATTGTAAGTGCAACGGTGTATTTCTCTGGCACCAATTTCAGGAATGTGGAGGTTGGTTATATTACCAGCAAAAGTTTAAAACCTATCAAGAATTTAATGGCACGTTGTGCACCCAGTACTATTGTCGTTTTTGATAAAGTAAAAGTTATCGGGCCAGATAACGAGGTTCGTCCAATACAAGGTACCAGTTATATGTTGAGGTGATCTGCTGATCTTTTTGTATCAAAATTTCTTCCCTCTGCCCGATTTCTTAGCCGGGCGAGGGAAGTTTCGTTATACTGAAGTCAAACTGTTAAATATATGCTTATTAGCAAGAGTTTCTTTTTGCCCGGGCAACCACTTCTTTACAAACTGCATTTATACTTTTATAGATCAACGAATACCTGTTTATTTTTTTCATGGATATAGCAACATTAATTAAAGAAGCAAAACTGGGCAGTACTGCAGCACAAAAATACCTGTTTGATGCATTTGCAGATAAAATGCTGCTGGTATGCCGCAGGTATGTCAAAAGCAGGGAAGATGCGGAAGAGTTATTACTGGATGGCTTCTATAAGTTTTTTAAGAACCTGCATGCATTTACCTACCAGGGTGAAGCTGCATTGCATGCCTGGCTTAAAAGAATCATGATCAATGAATGCCTGATGTTCCTGCGCAAAAAAAATGTATTTACTATTGTTACAGAATCAGCAGCAGAAGAAATTGTTTTAGCAGAAGAAGCGCTTGATAATTTATCTGCAGCAGAGATATTTAACCTGGTGATTACATTACCGGTTGGTTACCGCACTGTTTTTAATTTATTTGTTATTGAAGGGATGGGGCATAAGGAAATTGCTTTGCTGACAGGTATCTCGGAAGGTACATCCAAATCGCAACTGAGTAAGGCCAGGGTTTTATTACAAAAAAAGTTATCACAAAAAGGAATAGAATATGTTAAACAAAAAGCACAATGATCCTTTTTACTGGAAGAATAAACTGGAAGCATTAGACAGTTTACCAGGCGAGGCTGCCATTGAGAAAAATGCAATGTGGGAAAAACTGGATAGCCGTTTACATAAAACAACACCTGGCAGTAAAGCCATCTGGTATTGGATCGCCGCAGGCCTGCTACCGCTGATCATCATTACATGTGCCATGCTAAATGATACAGAAAATACCCGGATAAAGCAGGCTGCACAGGAAAATGAAAATGCAAATACCGCAGTTTCGGTTTTGACCCCGGTTTCAAAAGAAGCTGTTACAATTTCTGTATCTGCCCCGATTGAGAATAAACAGCCAGTTTCAAGTTCTGTTCCGGTTAAGGAAAAGAAGATATTAATGAATACAATAAAAGCCAATGAAAATATTACTGCAGTTTTCCCTAAAGAACCTGTGATTGAGCCAACAGCTGACAACACTTTAAAAACTGATACTGCTTTTGCGATTGCGACCGCCACAACTGTTAAAAAGAAATTGCCGGTGATACATATCAACGAGCTGGAAACTTTCCCATTGCAGTTTGCTGCGCCGGTAAATTATGCGGAGAGCGTAAAGCTCAGGAAAAATAAAACCAATAATCAAAACATAACTACCACCCAAAACAGGATAGGCTTCAATATTAAACTATCTTCTAAAAACTAAACAAAACATGAAAAAGTTCATCAGTTTACTGATGCTTGTTATAAGCATCAACGGAAAAACTATTGCCCAGGAAGAAGCACCACTTACCAATGCAGACAGGATCTTTAATATTCCCCCAGGTTATTTAAAAAGAAGTTTTATAGTTGATCTGGGCAAGGGAAACAAGATGCAGATCGAATTGAGTCATATTGATGACCTGAAGCAGTTTAAGAACATAGACTCGTTGTTACACATTTTTTTGCAGGATATGATCCCGCTAAAAGATTCATTGGCTGATGAAATGGCTTCCAAACACATTGATTATCTTACGGATGAACTGGGAAGAAAGAAGATCCGCATTCAGTTGCATAAACCCGGCGGATCCAGCTTTTTATTGCAGCAGGGCAATCTTTCGGCTTTAAAGCTGGAGCAGGATACTGTCAGTTTTTTGGGTAGTTATGTTTATACAGTGACTTCTACAATACTTAAACCATTTACAGAAATAAGATATTACCGTTTAAGTTTTTTTGTGAACCAACTGAGTGACCTGAATAGTTATTCGGGGTTGAATGAAAAGGTGAATACTATTCAGGAAAATCAAAAGTCGAGATGGGTAAAGGGTGATAATGGGGCCTGGTATATAAAGAACGGCGACAGGTCAATCTATTCTAACCACCAACCTGCAGGGTTTATTTCAGACAGCGGTACAGGCGATTATCTTACTTCACTTTCCTCTGTTAGCTTTCAGAATTATAAAAATTATTTTGTACCTGCCATAAGTGTAGGTATAGGGCTGGGTTTTAACAATGGAAAAGTTAAAAAAGAACTAGGCTTGCTTTGGGAGCCTAATTTCTTCTTTGCTAAAAATGCACAGGGCAGCCTTCGCACTTATCGAAACGATTTTCTGACCTTTACTTATAAGCGGTTTCCGCTAAAAAAAGAGAATGACGTTCCGGCTTTTTCATTTATAAACGGCTTTTCATTTGGTTATCTTATAAGAAGAAGTGGGGATTTTTATGAGAAAAATACGATGCGTATTGGGGTGGAGGCGGTTTCCTTATTCAAGGGTAAGATAAACTTAGAACCGGTTTTGTATTTCAACAATTTCTTTAAAGGAGTAACGCCAGGATTAAGACTGTCGGTTAATTTTTAACCAATTCTATTCAGCACAAAAGGTTCGTATTGCACGAACCTTTTGTGTTTTACGAACCTTATAAAAAACCGGTCTTTCTTGTTCAATGTCCTGGAACCCTGTTCTTAAGCTTCTCCCTTTACCTTCTTTATATAATCCTCATGCTCTTTCAAATGCTCTTCCGGCGGCACTTTTACTGAAAGCGGGCCATTGCCGATTATTAAAAAATAAATAAGCAACAATAAAATAATTACAGAAAGAAACAATTCGGAATATGGGCTGAACGCATCACGGGTGCTATTGATATTTACAAAAATAATGGCCCCGAGTAAAACAGGTATCTGTATCAAACAGGCAGCACGGGTAAATAAACCCAGGGTTAAAAAGAAGCCGCCAAGTATGTGTGCAAAAGCCACATAATGCGCCATCAGTATGATCATGAATTCGCCAAAAGGAGATGTAAGTTTCATCAGGCTGATGAGGTCGCTGGTGTTGCGTAGATAGTCAACACCTTTGTAACAAAGAAAAATACCTAAAGCTATACGAATAATATCCAGCCATTTTGGGTGATGCCTGTCACCCCAATACTCAAATTTTTCGAGGAGGTTCATAACGTATAATTTAAAGCGTGAAGAAAAAGAACTTGTATAAATTTAATTCTTTTATATGACAGTTGCAAGTACTGTTTTATCAGATCACCACAACTTGTGTGCCATCTAACAATTGTGGGAGTACTACTATTTTTGCCTGGTAACCCTGGGCAATCCTACCTAACTGGCCATCCAGTTGCATTACCTGTGCAGGATACAGGCTGCACATGCGAAGGGCTTCACCTGGTTCTATGCCAACATGTTGTACCAGGTTTTGTAAGGCTTTATACATGGTTAATGCCGATCCGCTGAGGATATTATCAGCCGTATATTTATCTCCATGGGGTTGATGCTGGTAATAGCCTGCCGTGGTTGTGGTAACTGCATCTGTAATAGCAAAAAGCCTTTGCTGCATGATCTTTTTTGCGATCCTTACGGCTGCATAGTCAGCATGATAGCCATCTGCAATAATACTTGCCATTATTTGGGGGTGATCAAAGGCGGCGCCAACTAAGCCGGGGTTCCGGTGTTGTAATGGGCTCATGGCATTGTATAAATGGGTTACAGCATTGATGCCATTGTTGAAGCTATGCATAGCTTCTTCATAGGTTGCATTGCTGTGGCCTGCAAAAACTTTTACACCGGCTGATTGGATAAGATCGATCACTTCTTTACTGCAAACCTCGGGAGCCAGGGTGATGATCTTTATAACGCCTTTGCCATAATTCAGTAATTCTTCAACTTCCTGTAAAGAGGGGCTATGAATCAGCGATTCTATATGGGCACCTCTTTTCTCCTTATTTATCCAGGGGCCCTCTGCATGCAGGCCTAAGATACCTTCGCCACCCTGTTGCCAATACACCCTGATAGCATCAATACATTGAAAAAATACTTCAGTCTTATTGGTAGCAACAGTGGGCATACAAAAAGCAGCGCCACCATTGTTGCAGTATTCATTTAGCAATTTTAGAGAATCAGTATCCGGGTAAACTGCAAATAATTTTTCATAGGCACCATATATCTGCAGGTCTATAAATGCAGGAGCCAGTATACTTTGATCAAAATATACTGGCTCAATACCTGGTGGAATATCTTTAGCAGGTAAAACTATTTTAATAATGCCTTCTTCAACAATTACTGCATGGTTGTTTAACCATTCATTACCGGTAAA